>Ga0182030_10003904_pt1 | contig 31796 bp, 36 predicted proteins | sample 812S3MmetaG_FD_121299 | JGI IMG/M metagenome (GOLD analysis project Ga0182030, IMG submission 121299) | Permafrost microbial communities from Stordalen Mire, Sweden - 812S3M metaG (Illumina Assembly) | ecosystem: Environmental > Terrestrial > Soil > Wetlands > Permafrost | place: Sweden... | reverse complement strand
TTCACCGAGCGCACGCTGCTGGTTACCGACCCATTCGCCGTCTTTCGCCCGCCGCACCCCTGAACCCGCTCTCGGAGCCGCGTCTGCGTACAATGAGGCGAACGCGACGGATCGAGTGCTTCGTGAATCGACGACGACTGGTGTGCCTGAGTATGGTGGGGACCCTTTCGATGCTTGGCGCGTCCTTGCCGGCCTCCGGCGCACCCCAGGTGGCGAAGAATCTCATCGTCACGCCCGCGGTGCGCGCGAGTCTGCTCGACGCGGGCGCGGCCTATCACCAGTTGCCAGTGAAGGACTACATCGGACTCACCAAAGGAATGACCTACTACGCCTTCGACCTCAGCACGAAGACCTACTACGCGGCCGCTGGTCTTGACCCGAGCCCAAAGTCACTTCAAGCTCAGGTGGGTGCCCAGGACGACGGTGGGTACAACCTCTTTGTTCGTGGGCCCGGCGCGAAGAAGTGGACGATCCACAACGACGGTCTCGGGGCATCCGAGGGGGCAACGTGCCCCGTCTCGATTCCTTCGGCGGTGCTGAAGGTGTGGGACTGGAGTCTTCGCTGCTTCCCACCACTGTCGTAGCTCTCTAGCCCCTCGTCGGCGCCTGCCACTGCGGCGACGGCCACGGACTCGCGGCGCGCAACACGGTCTCGATACGGCGGGCCGCGTCAAGGACCGTCCACTCGGATTCGGCGCGCCCCACAATGCCCAGACCTACCGGCAGGCCCTCGACGATGCCCATCGGAAGGCTCAGTATCGGCCACCCGGCAATCGCTGGCGGAGCGGTAACGGGACTGGCCGGTCCCGGGTGGCCACCCACGATGAGGTCGCTCTTCCAGGACGGTCCGTACGCGGGCGCGATGATGACGTCCGATCCCTCGATGCCCGGCTCGAGGCACGCCGCGAGAGCCCACGCCAGGTTTCGCTGACGCGACTCTGCGTAGGCGGGCCCTTTGCGTCCGCCCGTCTCCATCGCTTCGAGAAAGAGCTCGTGTCCGAAGTAGCGCTGTTCGATCTCGGGGTGTTCGTCTTCATAGATAATTACGTCAGCCAGTGAGTGCACGCCCTCGCCGGGACGATCCGCCAGATACTCACTGAGATCATCAACGAGTTCGGCGAGCAACACCGTTAACTCGTCGCGCCCTTCGGACTCTCCCGGCACGGCGAGGTCACGTTCAACGATCGAAAGTCCCGCTCGACGCAGTTCCGTGACCACGTCGTCAAACATCTGGTCGGTCGCCGGGTGGCCGGTGCGCCAGTTCTTGGCGACGACCAACGATGTCGCCTCCGCGGGACGCTGCGTCTGGTGGGCCAAGACGCCAAACATCACCGCTACGTCGGCGACGTGACGCCCCATGGGGCCCGGACTGTCCTGACTCGCGCTGATGGGCACCACGTGGGTGGTGGGCACGACACCGACGGTGGGCTTTAGTCCCACGACGCCGTTCATCGACGCGGGCGACACGATCGAGCCGTCGGTCTCGGTGCCGACGGCGAGCGGCGCCAGACCCGCGGCAATCGCCGCACCCGAACCCGAGGACGAGCCACCGGCCGAGCGGTCAAGCGCCCACGGATTGGCGACCAGTCCGCCACTCGCCGAGTAGCCGCTCGTCGAACGCGGAGAGCGGATGTTGGCCCACTGGCTGAGGTTCGTACTGCCGAGGATGACGGCGCCCGCGTCGCGCAGTCGCGACACCAGCGTCGCGTCACGACTGGGTCGTCCAATCAGAGACGTCGAGCCAGCCAAGCCGGGCAGTCCTCGTGCCTCAATGTTGTCCTTAATCAGGACGGGTATTCCGTGCAGTACGCCGAGTGGTCCACCGGCGCGACGTTCTTCGTCGCGCGCGTTTGCTTGAGCGCGCGCGTCCTCACTGAGGGCGGCGACAGAGTTGACAGCCGAATGGCTGTCCGGAGCGTCTAGCTGGTCAACTCGCTCGATCAACGTGTCGACCAGGTCGAGCGAGGTAACACCCCCGGCGGCGAGGCGCAACAATACGTCGTGAACACTGAGGTAACCCAGGGTCGTAGAAGAGGGATGAGGATCGTGCACGCCACCAGATTATGACGACGGGTGACGGCACTCTGAAGAGAAGTGTCAGACTCTCACCATGGCCGATCGGTCCCTGGCCCAAAAGCTCGGCGTAGATCCCGACACGGTGTTGGCTCTCGTGCACGCCGAGTCCACGTTCTCCCTCGAAATTCCGCCCTCGGTCACGATTCGACACGGCGCTCGCGGTAGCGCGCACGTGGTGCTGGCCTTCTTCACCCGGGCCGCCCGCCTCGAGAGCGAACTCGATCACCTCGCGCGGATGATTTATCCCTCGGGTTCCCTGTGCATCGCCTGGCCCAAGCGCGCATCAGGTCGCCCAACCGACCTCAGCGACCACGTCGTTCGCTCCGCCGCGTTGGTCCGCGCGCTGGTGGACAACAAAGTGTGCGCGGTGGACGACACGTGGAGCGCTCTTCGTATCGTGTGGCGAGTTGAGATGAGAAAGTAGTGAGCGTTAACTCTCGTCGCGGAAGCGCTCGAACAGTTCGCTCAAGGTCTCGAGAACCTCAGGGTCCAGTTCGTCGATGCTCACCACCCCGCTCGCCGCGATGGTGACTCTCAGCTGTTCTAGATACGAAGTGCAGGCATCGCACAGAGCGAGGTGCGCGGTGAGACGGCGTCGATCGCGTCGAGAAAGCGAGCCGTCCAGATAGTCGCTCATCAGCTCGACCGCCTGTTGGCAAACGAGAGGGCTGGGTAGCAATCTCATATCTGACCTGCGCGCATCTTTGTTTCGACCTCGGATCGTATTCGTGAGCGGCTCCGGTGCAAGATGACGCGCACGTTCGCCTCAGAGAGGTCGAGCAACTCGGCTACCTCCGCAGTTGATAGTCCCTCAACGTCGCGCAACGTTACAACCGCGCGCGCGACCTCAGGAAGACGCGCGATGGAGTCATGCACCATGTGGACGATAGGCCGGTTGACGATGGCGTCGTCGATGCTGTCCGTAAAAGGGATCGGGGGATCGACCCACATCCCGCCTTCGTTGAAGCGGCCCGCGAGAAGTGTTCTATCCGACGTGAGATCCACGGGCATGACACGCTTTTCTCTGACTCCTTTGGTGCGGGCCCGGTTCACGGCGATGCGAAATAACCAGGTCTTGAATGATGATCGACCCTCGAAACGCTCGAGGCCCCTCAACACGGCGATCCAGGTCTCTTGGGCCACGTCCTCGGCGCTGGCGTCACTTCCCACGTAGTAACGCGCCAGACGAACGAGCGGGACTTGATACTTGGCGACCAGTTCCCTAAAGGCATTCCCGTCGCCCGCGCGCACCTGCTCCAGTAACGCCGCGTCGTCCACCTCGTCACGATATCGGCCTCGCGCAGGGGTGCGGTTGCGACGACTCGGTACGACGAGTCGCACGGCGTCGGAGGGGGCCAGTGGTAGGTTTCGGTCGTTGACGGCGAAGCGCGGGGAGGCTTGCGTGCGAAAGTACTGGATGATCGGCGCAGTCCTCGCGGCGTCTCTCGGTCTCTCCGCGTGTGGAACCTCACCAGCCACCTTTAACTCGGCGGTCTCCTCGCTTAGCTCGTCGCCTGACGCAGAGATACATCTCACGGCAACGGCGTCGGGACCTGGTACCGACCAAGCGCAAAAGTACCTGAGCGCCATCTCACTAGACGCGACCTACGTGAATCCCACGGGCGCCAATCTGTCCCAGGCCACGTCGCTCGACGCCGAGGTCACGGTGAACATCGCCAACAGCGCTCTCCTCGACCTGCGTTCCGTCGGTGGAAATCTGTACCTACTCATCAACGCGTCAGCCCTTCAAAGTATTCCTTCACTGCCCATCTCCGCCAACGAAATCAGCGCCGTGAACGCGCTGTTCGGGGGTCGGTGGTTTGAACTTCCAAAGAGTCTTCTCAACTCGTATCTCAAAACCGAGCGCGCGAAGCTAAAGGCGGATGGTGCCACGCCGCCGGCTACCGCCAAAGAAGTGCAAGAGGGGAAGTCCGTTGTCGCGGCCCTGACCAAGTTCATCGAGACCACCCCTTCAACGACGCTCGCGGGCGGAGGGTTCGCCGAGACCGCCTCGCTGCAGGCCTTCGTCAACGCCCTCTGGCCCACGTTTGAGAGTCTGGATCCCTCGACCGTCGCTGAACCCACCAACGTGAAGGGCTCCTACACGTTGACTCTTTCGACGGCGGGCTCGATCGTCACCGGCGGATCAATCTCGATCACCGCTCCGAGTACCGGTGGCAACGACACCGTGGGGTTACAGGCGACCGTGGCGCACAACGGCGCGACCATCGTCGCCCCGGCCAACCCGACGGTGCTGAGCGAGTCGGTTCTCAAGGGACTGCTCAACGAGGCCAAGTAGTCCTTCGCCGCAGCCGATCTACGTCCGGTACGCGATTGCGCTGACGGCGGCGATCGCTGTCCTCTTCGCCTGGTTCGCGACCGGCCTGGCGCCCTTCAGCGACGCGGCCTACGTAGCTCTCTGCGCGCCCGTCGCCACGGCCCTTCTCCTGTACGGCGCGCGCGGAGGATTCTCTTCGAGCGCGAGCGTCTCGTCGTACTATCGCGCACGCGGCGTCTCCGTCGGAGTCCTCCCCTGGGCTTTCGTCGTCGCCGTCGCTCTCGGTCTGGAAATCGCCGGTCTCGCACTTGGGGGGCGATCCCAGGACGTACCAACTCTCAGCACCACTCTCGACCATCTGCTCGTGACGCACTGGGGACGTTGTCTCCTCTATCTCTGGTGGCTCTGGGTTGGAGTTCGGGCGACCGCGCCGCGACCGGGGCTGCAACAACGAAAAGAGCCCTGGTGATCGTCACGGTCGTCTGGTGGGTGCTCATCGTCGGGAGTGTGATCATGGAAATCGTCGCCCGCGTTCGCCCCCAGGTCATCGCGCCGTTATCTCGGGTGGGCGCGCGGTTCGCCAGTGTCCTTCCCCTGCGCATCCTGCTCTGGGTGGGGTGGATCTTCATAGGAGCGCACCTCTTTACGCGCTACACGCTGCCTCGACGCTGACCGACATATCCCCGCACCGTCTATGAGAGACTGTCCTCATGGGAAAAGCAGGCGACAAACCAAGAAAACCGCGTCGACGTCTGGCGAAAGTGCCGCGGGGATTCGAGCCGAACGATCTGCACCTCGCGGGACTCAACAATCCCTCTGGTGGGAACTACGGCACGCGCGACGATCACGACGCCGCGAGCTACCGCAGCACGAACCTCGGGCGCTTCGGCCGCGCCTTTCTGTGGCTGCTCGGACGACGCAAGCGCGAACAAGTGGACCCCAACACGGATGCCGACTCCAGCTCCCAATCGGAGTAGTGCGCAGTACTTCGGGCGACGGCACGGATAGAGTCAGCCCATGGCCGTCGAGCGCGACACGAAAGACTGGACCTGGGTCTTAGAGCGACCGTGCCCCGAGTGCGGTTTTAACGCGGACGCTGTCGGCACCGATGTCCTCGCGGAAAAACTTCGCGACGGCGCCACGCGGTGGTCCGCCGTACTTTCACGCGAGGACGTGCGGATCCGGCCCGGCGAAAGCCAGTGGTCGCCGCTCGAGTACGCCTGTCATGTCCGCGATGTGTTTGTCGTCTTTGACGGTCGCCTCACTCTCATGCTGGAAAGTGACAATCCCTCGTTCGAGAACTGGGACCAAGATGAGACCGCTCTCGAGGGTCGCTACTGCGACCAAGACCCGGCCGTCGTGCGCGACGAGATGTGCGCCAGCGCCCGACGCTACGCGGATCGATTCGACACCGTCGAATCCCTCGACTGGGCGCGGCCGGGGCTGCGTTCAAACGGCAGTCAGTTCACCGTGGCGTCGCTCGGGCGATACTCCCTGCACGACGTCGTCCATCACCTGTGGGACGTCGGCGCACCGATCTAATCGTTTGCTACTCGCCGCTCCACGCGCGCAACTCGACTTCGAGCGAATCGAGGCCCATGGGGCCGAGGGCGAGGGCGTACGCGTGAAAACGCTTCAGCGAGAAGTTGTCGCCGAGACGTTCGCGAGCCTCTTCGCGCGCGCGCAGCCATACCCGCTCGCCTACCTTGTACGAGATCGCCTGAGCGGGGAGGCCGAGGTAGCGCTCGACTTCGGACACGGACATCTCGTGGGGTTGGATGGCCCACTCATCGAGCACCGCGACCGCCATCTCGGGCGTCCATACCCGGCCCGAACAGTCGCCCAGACCTCCAAGTTCTCCGAGGTCACTGGGCGCAGCCAGCTGGAGGTGCATACCGATATCGACCATGACGCGCGCCGCGCGCAACGCCTGGCAAGCGAGAAACCCCAGCTCGTCACCAAGGTCCTCGAAGAATCCGAGCTCCTCCGAGAGTCGCTCGGCGTACAGCGCCCACCCCTCGCCGTAGCCACTGGTCCAGGCTTCGAGACGATGGAAGCGACTCTGACGGTCGGCCTCGATGATGGACGTCGCACACTGCAGGTGGTGTCCCGGTACGCCTTCGTGGTACCAGGTCGAGGCGTGAGCCCACCATGAGAACGTCGTCTCGCCCAAGGTCGGAAACCACGTGGTGCCCGGTCGCGAGAGATCTTCGCTCGGAGGAATGTAATACGGTGCCGCGGCCGACCCTTCGGGCGCAAGGCGCGCGTCGCAGAAACGAATGCGCGGATCAATGTCGAAGTGGACACCGTCGAGCTTCTTGACGGCCCCTTCGGTAAAGGAGATGAGACGACGCAAGAGTTCGTCCGTACCTTCGATCAAACGCGCGGGATCGCGATCAAGGTGATGAGCCACCTCGACGAGGCTGGTCGCTCCCGGCAAGAGTTCCTTTGCGATCTCCCACATCCGGGCGTTGATGCGGCGCAGGTCGGCGTATCCCCACTCGTATAGCTCCTCGAAGTCGAGTTCGGCGCCCGTGAAGTTTTGAGCCCACACGCGGTAGCGATCGATGCCGCAGTAGTCGCGTTCGTTGGCTCGGGGCGCGAGTTCGTCGCGCAGATAGGTCGATAGGTCGCCACACGCCTCGTCGGCGTCGTTCGCCGCCCGGGCGAGTCGGTCGTCCTGCGATAGTTCCGGCGCGATGCTCGAGACGAAGCGCGCGTAGGCGCCCGTGGCGTAGGTGGCGGCTTGGTCCGCTACGCCGAGCACGTGGCGCCGCGACTGCAATCGATCGCTGTTCGCAAGTTCCTCTAACGTGGGTCGCCAACTCTCGAGAGCAGGTCGCACCTTCTCCAGGCGCGCCGCGATGATGTCGCGCTCCTCGCCACTCTCGTGCCCCATGAGTTCGAAGACTTGGCGGATCTCGGACAAGGGCGACGTGAGCACTCCAAAGAGGCGCTCTGACTCGCCGGACTCCATCAAACCGAGCCGGGTCTGCAGTCGTTCACTCATGACCGCGAGCGCGATCCGATCAATCTCGTCGTGGGCCTCTAGCCCGGCCAGGTGATCGCGGTGTTCCCTCGTGCTGGCCAGTCGTTGCGCGGTGCCCGTGGGTGAGAAGTCGGGTAACAGTTCGTCGTAGCCGGCGATCCCCGAGGCCGTGGCGAAAATGGGATCAAGTTGCGCGTCGCGTTCAACGATGTCATTCGCGTAGGCAAATATTTCGGATCGATGTTCAGTCATATATCGCTGAGGATACTCAACTCACCTATTCGTCCGTTTCGCCAATCCGTCCGGTCCACGACCAGCGGGGCATTGAGAGACCCGGCTCCGCCCTCGTTCCCACGGGCGAGACATCCTTGACTTCGCTCGTGGCGTAGGTCATGTAGTCGTGCAAGACACGGCGAAGTTCGGCGTCGTCAGGAAACCCGGCGTCGTCAACGGCCTGATCGAAACAGGCGAGAAACCGCGAGGCGAAGTCCTCATCGGCGCCGGTACCGGCGTGCATCTCCAGCATCGCCGAGTGTCCACCGAGCTCCGTATAGGCCGCCGGACCACCGAAGACTTCGGCGAGATACGCACCGAGGCGCTCATTGTGCTCGGGGTCGGTTCCGTGGGAGAAGGCATGATTCAAGACCGGATCGGCGACGCATCGATCAGTCAGCGCCGCAGCCAGGGCCAGAAACGCCTCCGCACCCCCGGCAAATTCGTAGACAGTTTCGCGCTCGACCATAGGACCTCCCCGAATCATTATGACAAGCGCCCGTCTAACCGTCCAACTGATTCGTTTCGGTAATCTTCAACCAACCACTGAAAAGAGACTCATGGTCCCACGGTCGTTTATCGAGTACATGATCGTCGCCGCGGGGGCTGCCGGTGCCATGATCGGCCTCCTCTTTGTGGCGATCTCTCTACGCTCGGACCTCGTCTTTGGAGCAAAAGCCCCCGACAAAGTGAAAACGCTGGCTGGCAGCAGCTTCACGAGCCTGGTGAACGCCTTCTCGCTCAGCATTCTTGCCATCATTCCCCAGACCAACATTGGCCGAGGAATGATCTTCCTTTCGGTGTTCTGTCTTGTCAACACCTGGCGCCTTCACGCAAAGTCTCGCCACTTCAAGAACCAGGGGCTCGCCTTCGTCGTCAGCACGCTCAACTACTTGTTCGAGTTGGCGGGGGGCATCACGCTCCTCATCCGGCCCTACGAGCAGTGGATCGTCGACGCCCTCTGTTACGTGATCTTCGCATCGTTCGTCATCGCCCTGAATCGGACCTGGACCCTCATTCAAAGCGAGACGGTAGTTCCTAGCGACTCGTAGCGCTCTGCACCGGCGTCAACGCTTTCGACCCGACGTTGATGCTGATGACCGGGTGCAAGTTCGGATCCAACCAGCGCATGATCTGATCGAGTTGGTCTTCAGGAATGGCCACGCATCCCTCGGTCGGAGAGCCGAAACTCACGTGGAGGAAAATTCCGCTGCCAGCCCCTTTGACGACGGGGTTCGTGTTGTAGTTGATGACCACGGCGTGGGCGTAGGCGATGCCCGCGTCATAGAGATTCTCCGAGTCACCACCCGGTGAGACGGGACTCACCACGAGTCGGTTGTAGTGAGGTGACGCCGAGTTTTCGTCCCACCAATCATTAGGTCCAACGTGCACATGGGCAGACGCGTGCCGTTGTCCGGTTGGTTGCCAAAGGCCTGAGTCATGGTGAAGACCCCCACGGGCGTGCGTCCGAGCCCCTCGTGAGTGGGCCGCACGCCATTGGTGCCGACCCAAGCGAGAACCGGAGGGAAGACCTGCACGTAACGACCCTCGCTGGCGAGGCGCCACGTGCGCAACACGGCACGCTGAGACGACGGCGACTGCGCCTCGACGGTAATGACCTGTCCGGGCAGGGACGCGCCACTCGACAACGTTGCCGGGGCGAGAACCACGATCGCGACGAGAAGACCAGCCAGCCACGCGCGACGCCGTGTGGGTAAGGACACACTCCATGCTGGCACGCCAGTGTGCAGCTCACGCCGTCGGGAATTGCTAATACGTCGCCGAGTTCTCCATGCTGGTGAGAACCGTGACGCCCGTCGCGTTCACCACTCGCAGTGCGGTGATGTCGTCCATCTCCACCGCACAGGCCATCGTGGCGCTCACCGTCTGACCCGAGATCGATCGATAAGTGCCCGCCGTCCACCAGGTACCCGTCGCCGTCTTCATCGACACCGTGTAGACGCCACCGCCCGGAAGACCGTGCTCGGAGAAGTCAACTGACGTTCCCCAACTCTGGTCCACCAACACCGCCTTGGCCGTGACCGACGCGTTTGGGTTCAGAGAGTCTGCGCCCGTGGGGCCGAGGGCCAATGTCCTTTGATTCGTCGACGGCGACGTCCCCGAGACGAGGGCAAAGAGAATCAACGCGGCGGCAATGGCTCCGACGAACGAGACGGCGCTTGTGGTGACGCGCCGCCTGCGACGTTGCAAAACCCCCGCTCGATGCAGGTCGCCGAGAACACGTTCGGCGAGTTCCGGCGCGACAAAAGCGGTGGGCTCGATAGACGCGGGGTCGACGTACGCGAGCATTGCCACGGTCGATGACATTTCGTCGGCGAGAGATTCACAGTCGGCGCAGCCCTCAAGATGCGCGTCAAGGGCTGTCGCCTCGTCGCTCGAGAGGCCCCCGAGCGAGCGCATCGCGATGAGGCCGCGCCACTGCTCACAACTCATGTCGATCACTGGTCCCATCCTCCTTCTTCCATCAAGAGTCGCAGCATTCGCAGCGCGTAGAACGAGCGACTCCGCACCGTCCCCTCGGGCAGGCCGAACATCTCGGCCACCTCGCGGCCACTGCGACCGTTGAAGTAAATCTCCGTGATGATCATGCGATGTTCTTGGTCGAGACGTTGGAGTGCCGACTCCATCTGCCAACCGAGCATTGCGCGCTCGACGGAATCTTCACTCGCCGGCTCTCGAGCCTGGTCGAGCGAGACGGTTGCGTTCTTCGTCTGTCGGGCGCTGAAGTCGAGGATCACGCGACGTTCGATGGTAAAGAGCCACGTCCGAAGCGAACCCAGTGAGGGATCGAACCGGGCCCGTGAACGCCAGGCCCGCGAGAACGTCTCTTGGACCACGTCCTCCGCATTCGGCGTTGAGTTCAGAGATCGTCGCGCAAAACCGAAGAGCTCACCGCCGTGGGTGAGGAACGCTTCGCGCAGACCCGCCTCATCGGCGACGTCGACGCGGTCCGGCGCACCCTGGGTGGACGTCACGCGCTCACGTCGCTCGCTCACTGCGCGCGTCGCCGACGTCGGTATTCGGGGCGTGGTCGTGCCAACCCCCCTCAACTCGCGCGGCGCGGGAGAACCACCTGGTGCTCTGGGTTGCTGGCGGACATGTGAACTCCTTGGCCGGGACGTGAGTCCCGGTATCTACAGACGAATACCGTTCGGGTCGGCGCAATGTTCATCGCGCCCCAGTGACCGGGTATCTCTCCTGATCAAGCGGGTTCGTCGCTCGGCTCCTGGTCGTCGTCGACCATAAAGTGTGGGTTGTAGATGAACCCCACGATGGAGCCATCAGGAGTCCTCACTGAGGCGGTGATGATTCCCTCGCCCACGTCGGTCGGCTCCGCGTCCAAGGTGGCCCCCGCCTCCAGAGCGGAATCGACGGCTCCGTTCACGTCGTCGACGCCCCAGTACGTGAGTGCGCCTTCGGCGGGATCGGCGTCGGGCAAGAGTCCAAGCTCGTACCCGCCGGGATCAAAACCGACGTAGAACGGCTCATCGAAATACGGTTCGAAACCTAAAAACTCTGTCCACCACTGTTTCGCCGCCTCGAGGTCGGGTGCGGGGTAGATCACTGTTCGCAGCCCAAGGAGTTCTGTGCCCATGAACTCTGTCTATCAGCCTCTAGGACCCGAGGAGTGCGTCGGGCTACGACGCCGATTGGACCAGGCGAATCAAGGCTCGTTCCGCGGCCGCGCGCACGCGCGCCACGTCGTCGTCCAAGAGAGCTGTCATCGCGTCGTGGGCGTCGTCCAGATGCCGTCGGGCTACTACCTTGGCGGACATCTCGCGCACACGCCAGTGGGAGTCGTTGCGACCCGCGATCACCACGCCGGACGCGGTGGGATCCCAGGCGTAGAGCAGACCGCGCATGGCCCAGACTCGCGGCCAGTACCCCTCAACGCCACTCTCGCCTCCACGAATCACCGTCACTGCGTGGGGGCCGGCGAGCACCAGCAACGTTGCTTCATCGACTCTTCGACCGCTCAAGATTGCGATGCACCGATCGACCACAGGCTTTTCTCCGCGCCGCTGGCATTCGAACTCGATGCTCTGGCGCGGGGTGAGCCCCCATTCGCTCCCCATCTCCTCGTCCCTACTCGCCGGTCGGCCCACCCGCGAGTTCAGCCACGATGTCCAGGTGACCGAGGTGGCGGGCGTACTCCTGAAAAATGTGAAACAAGATTCTCTCAAGAGTCGGCACTTCGCCGCCTTTGAACCGCGGCCCGGGTTGAGCGACGGTGTCGAGAGCGTTGGCGCGGATGATCTTGCGCGTACGAAAGCCCTGCGCGCGCAACTCACCGATTACTACCTCTCGCGTCTCGTCCTCGCTGACGTACCATCGTTCGTCACGATTATCGCCCCAGGGATCCTCCACCGTTTGACCCTCGAAGCCCCACTCGAGCCACCGCATCTCAACGAACGTGAGATGACGAAGCAACTCGAGCGGCGTCCAACCTGACCCCAGCCGGCTCGATCGGACCTCGAGTTCAGAAAGTCCTTCGACGCGCGCAATCACTCCCGAGCGAAAGTAATCGAGGTACGTAACAAATACTTCGGCGCGCGACGGAATCGGCAGGGTCGGACTAGGGAACTCGGTCACGGTCTAGATCCTCTCTACCCAGATCAACTGGGCAGCTCCTAGCGAAAGTGTCAGTTCCTCACCGGCCACCGAGAGCGCCAGGTCGTTCGGTCCGACGTTGGACTCCACGACGCTGACTTCGCTGCCCTCATGAATCCCGTGCTCGGCCAGCATCGCCAAGAGCGCCGGTGCTTCGTGTTCGGCCACTTCAGAGATGCGCCGTACGGTCGCCGCAATACCCGGCTCGAGGTCGGCCAGCGCAACGAGTACTCCATAGTGCGCGTCGCGTCCCGGGATGATGTTGCCGTGGGGACACGTGGAGGGTGAGCCCATGGTGGTGTCGATCCGGTCAACCACGGCGTCAGAGATTGCCGAGGAGATGCGATCCGCCTCAATGTCGGCTGACGCCCAGTCGAAACCGAGCACGTCGGTCAGCCAGCGTTCAAGAATCCGATGACGCCGGACCAGACTGGTAGCCGTTGCCGTGCCGCTGTCTGTGAGTGTGACGCTGCGATCTGAGCCAATGTCGATCCAACCGTCACGTTTGAGGCGAACGAGGGCGTTGCTCACGGTGGGCGCACTGACCGACAGCCAATAGGCCAGTCGGCTGGGTCGAACAACCTCTCCTTCGCCGGCGATGTAGTAAATCGCTTCGAGGTACTTGTCCACCGTTTCGGTGTGACCGGTCGCCATCGAGCCTCCGTCGCGTAGTCGAGACTAACGACTGTATAGCGTGTGTCCTCGTGGACCCACCGGTTTGGCTCGCCGGTGCTTGCTCACCATCCGAACCCGAGACGGAAAACCGTCAGAGTGCTCGGTTCCGACCCAAGACCCTCATCACCTCGTCGTGACGCTCGTGCGGGTGACGATCGACTCTTCCCGCGAGTGTCGCGGTGCACGTTCTAGGAGATCAGGAGATATACTTGCTTGTAAGTAAGCAAGTAACTTCCCAACGAATGGTTGATCTATGCCCCCTTTGAAGGAACTTCATCACGATCGCTACAAGTGGATAGCACTGACGAACACCACGCTCGGCATGTTCATGGCGACCATCAACTCCTCGATCATTCTGATCTCGTTGCCAGCGATCTTCCGCGGGATCGATATCAATCCCCTGGCATCGGGCAACGTGGGGTACCTGCTGTGGGTGCTGATGGGCTATCTCCTCGTGACGGCCGTCCTCGTTATCAGTCTCGGACGACTCGGGGACATCGTCGGGCGCGTGCGAGTGTTCAACCTCGGCTTCGCGGTCTTCTCGGTGGCCTCGGTTCTCCTCGCCATTGATCCACTTCACGGGTCTAAGGGCGCGTTGTGGCTCGTGATCTTTCGTCTGGTGCAAGGCGTCGGTGGCGCCATGTTGTTCGCCAACTCAGCCGCCATCTTGGTGGACGCCTTCCCGGTAGAGCAACGTGGGCTGGCGATGGGCGTGAATCAGATCGCGGCCGTCGGCGGATCGTTCATCGGACTGATCGCCGGTGGTCTGCTCTCGATCGTCGACTGGCGGCTGGTCTTTTGGGTCTCGGTTCCCTTTGGCATCATCGGCACCGTCTGGAGTTACAAGAGTCTCCGTGACAATGGCGTGCGAACCCCGGCGAGAATCGACTGGTGGGGCAACCTGACCTTCGGCGTCGGACTCACGGCGCTCCTGGTCGGCATTGTCTACGGCATCGAGCCCTACGCGACGAGTTCGATGGGTTGGACCTCGCCTCTGGTGATGGGCTCGTTCGTCGTCGCCGTCATTTGTTTCGCCGCGTTTTTCTATATCGAAAACCACGTCGAGGCCCCGATGTTCAACCTTCGTCTCTTTAAGATTCGGGCCTTCTTCATGGGCAGTGGCGCGGGGTTTCTCGCCGCGATCGCCCGCGGCGGATTGCAGTTCATGCTCATCATCTGGCTGCAGGGCATCTGGCTGCCGCTGCACGGATACAGCTACTCCGACACGCCGCTGTGGGCCGGCATCTCTTTGTTGCCCCTCACCGTGGGGTTTTTGTTGGCCGGTCCGATCTCGGGCTACTTCTCGGACCGTCATGGCGCGCGCATTCTCTCGACGACCGGCCTGAGTGTGTTCGCGCTGAGCTTCGTCGGACTGCTCTTTCTCCCCACGAACTTCTCGTACTGGGACTTCGCGATTCTGGTCTTCGCGAACGGCGTGGGCGGTGGAATGTTCTCCGCGCCGAACTCAGCCGCCGTCATGAACTCGGTGCCGGCCGATCAGCGAGGCGGGGCGGCGGGAATCCAGGCGGCCTTTATGAACACTGGCATGGTGCTCTCGATCGGGATCTTCTTTTCGTTGATGATCGTGGGGCTCACCAGTACCTTGCCCAAAGCCTTGTATCGAGGACTGAGCACCCACGGGGTCGCAACGACCCAGGCCCACGCCGTGGCGAACTTGCCAGTCGTCGGGAGTCTCTTCTCCTCCTTCCTCGGCTTCAATCCGCTGAAGAACCTGCTGGTCTCTCAGGCCAACACCCACGTGTCGAGCGCCTCCTGGTCGACGTTGACGGGAAAGAAGTTCTTCCCCGACCTCATTGAGAGCCCCTTTCACCACGGACTGATCATCGTCTTCTCGGTGGCGATTCTGCTGTCGGTGGTGGGCGCCCTCTTCTCCGCGCTGCGCGGCGAGAAATTCGTTCATAAGCCGGCGTCGCTACTACAACACGAGGCTGAACTGGCCGACAGTTCCAGTGGCGTGCCCGGTGAGATTGCCCTCGATCCCGAGGTCGCGCGATGATCGTCGCCACCAACGAGGAGGTCTCGAGCGCGGCACGGCTTCGTCTCGCGCTGAACCGAGTGCTGCGAGCGTTGCGCCGCCATGGCGATTCAAGCTTGACGCCCTCACAAGTGTCGGCGTTGTCTACCCTGGAAGAGTTCGGCGCCATGCGCATTAGCACGATGGCCACGTATGAGTCTCTCGGCGCTCCGGCCGCCACGAGGGTCGTCGCGAGCCTGGAAGAACTCGAACTGGTGATGCGCACCAACGATCCGAACGACAAGCGCGCCTCGCTCATCGATCTCACCGAACTCGGCCGAAGCACCCTGAGCGAACTCTGGCGCGAGCGAACCCTCGACATCACGACGATGCTCGAACGACTGAGCCCCAAAGAACGAGCCACCATCGAAGCAGCTCTGCCGGCCCTCGAAAAGATCGCGCGCGACTAGGAGGTCACCTCGCGGAGAGTTCTAGGCGAGCGCCGCGTCCAAGGTGATCGTGGTGCCGGTGAGGGCTTTACTCACGGGGCATCCCGCTTTGGCCCCTTCGGCCGCCGCCACGAATCCGGCCTCATCAAGCCCCTCGACCTCTCCACGAACGTGAAGGGCGATGTCAGCGATGCGAAAACCCCCCGCCGGGTCCGGTCCGAGACGAACGTCGGCGGTCACCACGAGTGACTTGGGAACACCACCGGCCGCAGCAATGCCAGCCGAGAGGGCCATGGAAAAGCACGAGGAGTGGGCCGCGGCGATTAGCTCTTCAGGGCTGGTCCACCCGTCCGCCTCGTCGGCCGCGCGATGCGGAAAGGAGACGTCAAACGTCGCGAGTCCGCTGCTGAGAAGTTCTACTTTGCCTTCTCCATCTTGGATACCGCCGGTCCATGTCGTGCGCGCTTGACGTACTGGCATCTTGATTCCCTTCGCTCGAATTGCTCTAGGCATCCTATGTTTTGGAGCGACGACCACACCAGTGACGGGTCGGTGACAATTGGGTTGCCCCTAGCGCTCGGATGAATCCTCTGACAAGATGACGCCATGACGACACTCACCAGTTTTGATGAAGGCATGCCGTGCTGGGTTGACATCGTGGTTTCCAACGAAGAACAACATCACGACAAACGAGCGTTTTTGACCGCCCTGTTCGACTGGACGTGGGATCTGGGCACGCCCGAGATGGGCCATTACTCCACGGCTCTGTCCAACGGCCGCGCCGTCATGGGATTGAGTGTTGGCGAGGGCATGAACGGTGCAGCGACCACCTACTTCTCGACCAACGACCTCGAGTCCGCGGTTGCCCGCGCTAGCAAACTGGGCGCCAACGTCATGATGCCCGTCACCCAAATTATGGACATTGGCACGATGGCGCTCTTGGTAGATCCCTTCGGGGTGACCTACGGCCTGTGGCAGCCCGGCGTCTTCTCTGGGTTCGGGGTCATGTACGAAGAGAATGCCCCGGGTTGGTTCGACCACGCTTCGCTCGACCCCGAAGGCGCCAGTGAGTTCTACGCCTCCTTGAGCGGGCACGACGTCACCTCACCCGGCCCCGACATGCGGGTCCTGCAAAAGGGCGAGCAGTGGTACGCGAGTTTGACGCAACTTCCCTCGGGCGAGTCGCCCCAGTGGAAGCCGATCTACATCGTGGACTCGCTCGAACGCATTCGCGAGGTCGTCCCGCGTCACGGCGGCACGATCCTGGTAGAAGAGATGCCAGTTCCAGGAAGTGCCCTCTGCATTTTCAGCGAGCCAGTCAACGGCACCGTCATGAGCGTCATGCGCGGCGGCCAGCACCCCGAGGAAGGCGGGCAATGAGCGTCAGCCTGAGAGTCACTGCCCTCGACTGCCCCGACCCGATGGCCCTCGCCAACTTCTACGCCGCGCTCACGGGCCTCGAGGTCGAACCGCTGGGCGACTTTAAGCCCGAAGACGTGACGTGGATCGAAGTCCAAGACCACGGCCGCTCAGTGCTGGGATTTCAAAAGATCGACCACTTTGTGGCACCGACCTGGCCGGAAGGGCCGGTGCCCCAGCAGTTGCACCTCGATTTCGCCGTCGCGGACCTTGATGAGGGTGAGGCGCACGCGCTCAAGGTGGGCGCGAGAAAGACCGAGTTTCAGCTGGGCGACACGTTCCGTGTCTATCTCGATCCGGTCGGACATCCATTTTGTTTGGTGCTCCACTCGTCGAACTGAGCAGCCAGTGCGCCCGTTACACGGCGCACCTCGCTTTGGGTACGCCCGACATCTACGGATAGACTGGCCCTTCGCGTCTCGGGGTTTACCTCGAGAACACCGAGGACCTGTGGTGCAGCTCGGAGTGCACGCCGCCCTGTCAAGGCGGAGGTCGCGGGTTCAAATCCCGTCAGGTCCGCTCGACACCCCCTTGGGGTGACGAGGAGGTCGAGTAGCTCAGTTGGTAGAGCGCGCGCCTGAAAAGCGTGAGGTCACCGGATCGACGCCGGTCTCGACCACTTCCCTCTCATACACCGGTTCGCCGGTTATGAGGCCATCTCCACGCGCGCTTTGGCGTGGTGTCGGCTGATGGTTTCGGACCAGGGTCCGATCACCCGCAGCGCTTTGTCCTGTGAATTGCTCGGATGGGCACTCGCGCCTTTGGTCATCGGGACTCTCTTGGCCGCGACCACATCAATGCGCGCGACGACGTTTGACCCTTCGAGTCGTGACACCAAATACAGAGTGCCCGGTCCTTGTCGCGAGTCCGCCACCGAACGGTAGAGATAGTGGGCGCTGACTTCTTCGGGCGACGGATCCATGATCAGAACCTAGAGCATCCCTGTCACAACGAATGCGTGCCACAATAACGGCAGCCATGACCGAGCTTCCACTGATTACACCGGCCTTTTCGCCACAACCCGAAGGCGTCACCTGGCCCACCACCACCTGGCCGCGAGTCACCCACGCTCGCCAGCGGGAGCTCGACGCGGTGGTGGACGAGATGTTCACGCGCGATGACCTTGCCGTCACGAACGCCGTGGTGGTGATTCAAGGGGGACGGGTCCTCGCCGAGCGCTACGCCGGGGTGCGCGAGTTCTTCGATCGGCCGCCCGAGCCGATCACCGCAACGAGTTCTCTGTTGTCGTGGTCGATGGCCAAGTCCATGCTGCACTTTCTCGTGGGGACACTCGTCGACGAGGGCCGTCTCGACCCGGGGCAACTCGCCCCGGTACCCGAGTGGGCCGATGTGAACGACCCTCGCCACGCGATTCGCATCGCTGATCTCCTGGCCATGCGCGACGGACTCGGTTTTGTCGAGGTGTACGAACTCGGCCAGAAGAGCGACGTCGTCGAGATGCTCTTTGGCGAAGGGAAAGAGGACATGGCCGGCTACACGGCGCAGATACCCCTAGCCCACGAGCCAGGAACGGTCTTCAACTACTCCTCGGGCACCACCAACGTGCTGAGTCGCATCGTGGCCGACGTCGTGGGATACGGAGAGGCGTATCGCGACTACCTCCAGAGTCGTCTTTTTGATCCCCTCGGCATGACGAGCGCCGAAGCCACGTTCGATCCAACCGGGGTGTTCGTGGCGTCGAGTTACGTGCACGCGAACGCCCTCGACTTCGCGAAGTTCGGACTGTTGTACCTGCGCGGCGGTGCGTGGGACGGCGCTCAGCTGGTCTCACGCGCGTGGGCGCAGACCGCCCAAGTGCCACTCAGCGTGGACGAAGAGAGCGCCACGTTCTACTCGTGGCAGTGGTGGGTCACCGGGGATGAGTACGGCACGTACTGGGCTAGCGGCTACGAGGGCCAACAGATCAGTGTCGTTCCCGCACTCGACGCGCTGGTGCTGCGCTTCGGTCACACCCCCGAAGATCGCTACCCCGTCATTCGCGACTGGCGCTCGCGAGTGTTGAAGGTCCTCGAACCCTAAGGACTATGCGCCTTCGTAGTCGAAGCCCAGGTCCGGTGCGCTAAAGAGTGCCCTGAAGGTGAGCCCCTCTTTCTGGGTCATCGCCGCCGCCGTGCCGCCGCGATCAACGATCGCGAGGATCATCACGACCGTCGCCCCCGCCTCTTGGACGACGTGAGCCGCTTCGAGCAAACTCGTACCGCGGGTCACGGTGTCTTCGGTAATGACCACGAGATCGCCCGGTTCCAGCGCGCCGGCGATGCGACCACCGCCGCCGTGGTCCTTCACTTCTTTGCGGACGCTGAAGGCGCGAAGGAGGCGACCCCGCGTCGCGGCGACTCCCGCGGTGATGAAGCTCACGCCGTCGGCGCCCATGGTGAGACCGCCGATGGCCGTGGCGTCGCTGGGCATCGCGTCCAGCACCAAGGTGGCGACATCTTCCATCACTTCGCCCGCACAGATCGTCTGCTTGGAGTCAATGAACCACGACGACTTTCGGCCCGACTTGAGGGTGAAGTCACCGCGGCGCACCGAGTGGTCGAGCAAGTGCTGGCGAACCCGCTCCCGCTCGTCGCTCACGTCAACACCACCTGTCTCGTGCCGGTGCGCACCTCTCCCACAATCGAGGCCTCCACACCGTTCGTTTGCGCCACCGTGAGCGCCGCTTCTGCCGCACCGGGGTCAAGGGCCACCACCATGCCGAGCCCACAGTTAAAGACCCGCACCATCTCCTCGGCCGCGACCGGACCGCGACGCTGAATCTCGAAGAATATTTCGGGTGTCGGAAAACTCTCCATATCGATGACCGCGTCCAGGTCGTCGGGCAAGAGTCGCACGACGTTGCCGACGATGCCCCCGCCGGTGACGTGCGCGACGGCGTGCACCCCCGCGCCCAGCTCACGACACATCGCCGACACGCACGGCGCGTAGATGACCGAGGGCAGCAACAACTCCTCGCCCAGCGTCCTCAACGATCCCAGGTAGGCCGGCTCGTTGAGCGACTCAGCGTCGCGCACCAGGATCTCACGCGCCAGGGAGTACCCATTCGAGCGAAGCCCGGGAGAGTGAAATCCCACCAACACGTCACCGGCCCGCACTCGTTGGGCCGACAAGACGTCACGACTCTCGACCACCCCGAGCGCGAAGCCCGCCACGTCGAGGTCGTCAGGTTTCATTACGCCGCCGTGCTCGGCGGTCTCACCACCGAGCAGCGCCGCGCCCGCCTGTCGACAGCCCTCGGCGATGCCCGCAATGAGGACCGCGAGTTGTTCGGGCTGCACGAGACCGACGGCCACGTAGTCGAGCACGAAGAGCGGTTCTGCCCCGACGCAGGCCAGGTCGTCCACCAGCATCGCCACCAGGTCGACGCCCACCGTGTCGTAGCGCTGAGCGAGGCGCGCGACCTCCAACTTCGTCCCCACCCCGTCGGCCGACGCGACGAGGACGGGCTGGTCGTACTTGAGGGTGTCGAGCGCGAAGAGTCCCCCAAAACCGCCGATCCCGCCCAGCACGCCCGGGCGAAAAGTGCCCTCGACGCTCGACTTGATGCGGGCGACGACGTCGTCGCCGGCTTCAATCGATACTCCTGCGCCGGCGTAGGTTCTCGCACCGGCGACCTCGAGCAGTCGACTCACCAGCGACTACCCACCGCGCCGATGGTGACTGGAATCGGCGCCGGATACGAACCGGTGAGACAGGCGTCACAACACTCGCCGTCTAGTTGGATGGCGCTTCGCAAGTTCGCGAGCGTGATGTACTCGAGCGAGTCCGAGCCAATGAAGGCGTTCATCTCTTCAATGGAGTTGTTCGCCGCCAACAGTTCGTCGCGGTTCGGCGTGTCGATGCCGTAGTAACAGGGTGAGATAAAGGGCGGCGACGAGATGCGAAAGTGGACCTCTTTCGCGCCCGCGTCGCGCAACATGGTGACCAGAGCCTTCGTGGTGGTGCCGCGCACGATGGAGTCATCCACGACCACCAGGCGCTGGCCTTCGATGTTCTCACGCAAGGGATTGAACTTGCGTCGCACGCTCGCCGCGCGCGTGCCTTGGTCGGGGGCGATGAACGTGCGCCCGATGTAGCGATTCTTGACGAGTCCATAGCCAAAGGGAATCCCCGAAGCCTTGGCGTACCCTTCGGCGGCCGGGATCCCAGAATCGGGCACACCCATCACCAGGTCGGCCGCCACGGTTGACTGCGACGCGAGGAGTTCGCCCATGCGACGACGCGTCGTGTGGACTTGATGGCCCATGAGGTAGGCGTCGGGTCGGGCGAAGTAGACGAACTCGAAGATGCACAGCTTTTGCTTACCCACCGCCGGTTCCAACAGTTGACGTGAGGTAACGCCGTCCTTGGTGATGGTCACCATCTCGCCCGGAGAGATCTCTCGGACAAAGGTGGCCCCGACCACATCGAGGGCCGGCGACTCAGAGGCGACCATCCACCCTTCGGGCGCGTCGGCGGTGCCCAGACGACCCAGACAGAGGGGGCGAAAGCCGTAGGGATCGCGAACGGCGTGTACGCGGTTCGCTTCGAGAATGACCATGGAGAACGCGCCCTCGACCTTGGCGAGCACCACGCCCAGTGCGTCGTCCAGAGTGGCGCCGACGTTGACTTCGCGGGCGAGGAGCTCAGCGACCAGGTCGGAGTCGGAGAGCATCGTCGTGTACTCGATGCCCACGCCTTCAGCGAGTTGCGTCGTGTTCGTGAGATTGCCGTTGTGCGCCAGAGCGAATCCTGACGCGCCGGCGGAGCGAAAGACCGGCTGGGCGGCGGTCCAGTTGGCCGATCCTGACGTTGAGTAGCGCGTATGACCAATGACGAGCGATCCGGCGAGTGCGCGAAGCGTCGTCTCCGCAAAGACGTGACTCACGAGCCCATTGTCTTTTACGACGGTGATCTGTTCGTTCTGGAAGGTCGCCATTCCGGCCGACTCTTGACCCCGATGTTGCAGAGCGTAGAGGGCGTCGTAGCAGAGATGGGCTACGGAGCGGCCCGGGGCGACAATGCCAACAACCCCGCAAGCTTCTTTCATGACCTAGGTAGATTACGGGTCATGAGGGGGGAATGCACCCGCCCAGTCTCGCATAGGGACCGAGTCCCCTGAGCCACTTGGCTAACCTGTCGCGATGATCGACCTCCACACCCACTCGACGTTCTCCGACGGCTCGGATACGCCCAGTGAGTTGGCCGCCAAAGCCCACAAACTCGGACTTCACGCTATCTCCCTGACCGACCACGACTCCACGCGCAGCTTCACCGAGATGGACGTGGCGACGAGCGAGTACGGCATCGAACTCGTCCCGGGAGTGGAGGTTTCCCTCCGCGACAACGAGTTCCCCATGCGGCGTGGCGACCGCGAGGTCCCCCGCAATGTTCACGTGCTCGCCTACTTCCTTCCCATGACCCCGGCCCACCCACTTCAACAGCAGCTGGCGAGCCTTCGTCACGATCGCGACGTGCGCAACCTCGAACTGGTGTCCCTCCTCCAGGAGAAAGGCTTCGAACGCCTGACGCTTGAGTATCTGACGGGAATCTCGGGCAACGTCCACTCGGTCGGTCGCCCGCATTTCGCGCGCGCGATGTTCGAGCTTCATCCCGAGATTGTCGGCGAGCGCACGGACGCGCGTTGGAACCAACTCTTCATCGACTGGCTCGGATCGTCCGGATTCGCCTACATCCCCAAAACCTCCATGCCGATCGAGCAGTTCGTGGAGGCGGCCAAGGGCTCCTCGACGGTCTTTTCGATCGCTCACCCGCTCGTGAACTACGTGGGCGATATGTCGAGTGCCGCGATCGAAAAGACCATGCCCCGGGTGCTGGCGTCGCTGCGTGAGCGCGGCTTTAAGGGCGTCGAGGCCTACTACGGCGGGACAAACGAAGCGACGCGCAAGTTGATGGTGAAGCTGACCCGCGACGCAGGCATGATTCCCACCGGCGGCTCGGACTATCACGGCCACTACAAAGAAGACGTTTTGCTCGGCGTCGGACGCTCGGGTGACTTACGGGTACCCGACGAGATTCTCGACGAGCTAAAGGCGGCCCGTTAGTTCGACTCGAGGGCCTCGACCAGTGCGCCCACTCTGCGCTGAGCGATCTCGTCCACTGAGATGTCAATGACAGTCCCGATGGTGAGCCGATCGCCACCGACGACCCCGAGTACGGCAACGGGCACGCCGGTCGCCGCGGCGCGCAGATGGAAGTCCGCAGGATCCTTGGTGGCCACGATGAATCGGCCGGGAAACTCAGCGAAGAGTTCGCCGTGACCTTCGAGTTCATCCACCCGAGCGCCGAGAGCCGTCACCGCCACCATCTCCGCCAGCGCCGTGGCGATGCCACCGCCGCCCACGTCGTGCACGGCCGTGATGTCGCTCGCCTTACCGGCGCAGATCGACGCCACTTCACGGGTCACCAAGGAAAGAGTCGAGACGAGCGTCTCGGGCTCGATCCCATAGAGACGTCCCCCGCGGCGACCGCGGCGCGTGGCCCAGCGCGACCCGCCGAGGGGGAAGGGCACGTCGCCGTGTGCGCGGCGGGCGCCCACCAAGAGCAGGGTGTCGCCCGCTCGCCAGTTCCAACCGGGCGGCGGGGCGACCAAATTGTCAATGACCCCGAGGACCCCAATGACCGGTGTCGGGTCGATATCGTTGCCGCCGCTCTCGTTGTAGAGCGAGACGTTGCCGCCAATGACGGGCAGACCCAGGCGGTTACATCCTTCGGCCATTCCGTCAATCGACTCCGAGAGTTGCCACATCACCGAGGGGTGTTCGGGGTTGCCAAAGTTGAGACAGTTGACAACCGCCTTCGCGGTGGCTCCCACGCAGGCGAGGTTGGCAACGCCTTCGGCCACCGTGAGCGTGGTGCCGAGGCGCGGGTCGAGAGCACACCAACGGGGATTGGAGTCCGTCGAGAGAGCGATGCCCTTCGCGGAGGAGGGCAGTCCCGGTCCCGCGAGGCGCAACAGCGCAGCGTCGCGCCCGGGACCGACGACCGTATTTAGGAACAGTTGCGAGTCGTACTGGCGATAGACCCACGACGGGTCGACCAGAAGACCCAACAGATCCTCATTCGGTGATCCCACGGGTTCGTCGTTGGTCGGATCATCGGCGATCACGGCGTCAAGGGACGCAGGGCGTTCGCGCGGTCGGTCATAGAGGGGGGCATCGTCGGCCAGCGCGGAGGCCGGTACCTCGGCGAGGACCTCTCCGTCGAAGCCGTCGCGGATGCGCAGCAGTGCGCGCGTCACGCCGTCGTCGCCCACGGTCGGCTCCACGACGTGGCCCACCACCGCGGCCCGAACTTCCCACTTGTCGCAGAGGGTTTGGACGGCCGCGAGATTCTCAGGGGTGATGATGGCGAGCATGCGTTCTTGAGATTCGGAGGTCATGATCTCGTAGGGCACCATGCCCACTTCGCGCAGAGGTACGGCGTTCACGTCCACGTCCATGCCCACACCGCCGCGCGCCGCGGTCTCACTGGTCGCACAGACCAAACCGGCTCCGCCGAGGTCCTGGATGCCCACCACCAGATGCTCATCCAGCAGTGCCAGGCAGGCCTCGATGAGTCGCTTCTCCTCGTACGGATCGCCCACCTGCACGCTCGGGCGCTTCGCCTCGTCAATCGAGGCGGCTCCCTCGTCGCCAGAGAATCCGGCGGACGCGAGAACCGACACGCCGCCGATCCCGTCACGACCGGTCCGTGAGCCCAGCAGCACCGCGAGATTACCGACTCCCGACGCCACTCCGAGAACCAGTCGTTCCTTGGGCAGCGCTCCGACGCACAGCACGTTCACCAGCGGATTGGCCGCGTAGCAGTCATCGAAAGTGAGCTCTCCTCCAATGGTGGGAACGCCTACGGAGTTCCCGTACCCCGAGATTCCTGACACCACTCCCTCGACTAACCAGCGTTGACGGGCGTCGGTTAGCTCACCAAAAAAGAGCGGATCCATCACCGCGAGAGGGCGAGCCCCCATGGTGAAGACGTCGCGCAATATCCCTCCGACCCCAGTGGCAGCGCCCTGGTACGGCTCGATAGCCGAGGGGTGATTGTGGCTCTCGATGCGAATGGCCACGGCGATGCCGTCTCCGGCGTCAATCACCCCGGCATTTTCGCCCGGTCCGACCAACACGTGGTCGCCCTTGGTGGGCAGTCGACGCAGGTGAAGTCGCGAGGACTTATACGAGCAGTGCTCGGACCACATCACGCCAAAGAGCGCTAATTCCAGGTGATTGGGGTCGCGCCCGAGTACCTGTTTGATCTGATCGAATTCGTCATCACTCAGCCCGAGGGCTCCGTGGAGACTCGAGGGGGCTTTCACGCAACAAAACTACCCGGCGCGCTCGGGTTCTCTGTCGCTCAGAGGGCGACAGAGGGGACGTGGGCCCCCACAAAGCTCTCGAGGAGAACTCGACCGTCCGCGCTCCCGAGCAACGTCGACATCGCGCGCTCGGGATGAGGCATGAGTCCCACCACGTTGCCGCGCTCGTTGGTGATGCCCGCGATGTCGGCGCGAGATCCGTTCGGATTGTCCTTATAGGTGAGAACGATGCGATCGTTCGCCACCAGTTCGTCGTAGGTCGCGTCGTCGCAGGTGTACGAACCCGAAAAGTGGTTGATCGGAATCACTAGTTCAGCGTTGAGCGTCGCCTGTGACGTCAGGACCGACGCCCGCGAGGTCACCACGAGCGTGGTGGGCTGGCAGAGAAACGTCAGCCCCCGGTTCTTCTGCAGCGCTCCCGGCAACAGACCCGCTTCGGTCAGAACTTGAAAGCCATTACAGATGCCCAGCACCGATCCGCCGTCCTGCGCGAAGCGACTCACAGCCTCCATGACTGGCGAGAAGCGCGCCAGGGCGCCCGGGCGCAGGTAGTCCCCGTGGGCAAAGCCCCCGGGCAGGATGATCGCGTCGAAACCCTCAAGGTCGGTCGTCGAGTGCCACACCAGTTCCGCGTCGGCCCCCAGGCTGGTGACGGCGCTGAGGGCGTCGTACTCGCAGTTGGACCCCGGAAAGACGACAACGCCGACCCGCGTCACGAGACCTGCACCTCGGCGAGACGCGCTCGGGCGTCTTCGATGACCGGATTCGATAACAGTCGCTCGGCGAGAGCGGTGGCCCTTTCCAAGGCGTCAGATTCGCTCGGGGCGTCGATGTTCATACGAAAGGACTTCCCGGCTTTGACGTCGCTGACGCCCGTAAAACCCAGGGCGGGCAGGGCTCGTTCGATGGTGGCGCCCTCGGGATCGGCGATGCCCGCGCGCAGCGTTACCTCGACAACAACGGAGTAGTTCACTGAGAAAAACCGTACCATTCGAGCAGTGAGCGTCCGGTCACGCGCTCGTAGGCGGCCGCGTATCGCGTCGATGTTTCTCTCACTATCTCCTCGGGCACCGGCGGTGGTGGTGGCGTGCGATCCCAGTCCAGCGTGCTCAGCCAATCGCGAAAGGGTTGCTTGTCGAAGGACGGCGGAGTCTCGCCCGAGCGCACGTCGTTCGCCGGCCAGATTCGTGAGGAGTCGGGCGTCAGTACCTCGTCACACAACGTGAGTCGGCCGTCCACGAAGCCCAGCTCGAACTTGGTGTCGGCCAGGATGAGACCGACGCGATGGAGCTTCTCCGCCGCCCGACGAAACAGGTCGAGGCAGAGCTCTATCGCCTCGTCGAGTCGCTCGGGCCCGACGATTTCCGCGGCCGCGGCCAAATCTATGTTGAGGTCGTGCCCCGATTCAGCTTTGGTTGACGGCGTAAAGATCGGTTCGGGGAAGGGATCGGTGAGACGCATCCCCTTCGGCGCCGCCATGTGGTGCACCGTCCCTTCGGCGACGTACTCGCCGTAGGCCGAGCCCGCGAGTCGTCCGCGAACAACGCACTCGAGGTTCAACATTTCGGCGCGCCTCACCAGCATGGTTCGACCGTGCAAGTCGGGGCGGTCATAGAAGCCGACGACCGTCTGGTCGATCACCCGCGGATCGCACGAGACGAGAGCGCTCGGCACGTCACTCGCAAACTCCTTCACCCAGTAGTCCGTCAAAGCGGTGAGCACGCGACCCTTGTTGGGTATCGGTTCGTCCATCACCACGTCAAAGGCACTGAGTCGATCAGAGGCGACCATCAGCATCAACTCGTGATCGACCTCGTAGAGGTCGCGCACCTTTCCCGAGTACAGGTGGTGTAGACCGAGTTCGTCTACGTGCGCCACGATAACGACTCCAAGATTCGACGGCGGTAGGTCAAAAGGCGATCGAGGTCGAAGGCCCGCGCGATCGCCGCGTCACTCAAGGCGACCTCCTCGTCGCTCTCGATGACCTCTCGAAAGTTGCGCCGTTGCTCGATCGCGGCGCGCGACGCCTTTTGCACGATGCGATACGCCTGGTCGCGGCTCATGCCCGACTCAATGAGGGCGAGCAGTACGGACTGGGAGAAGACCAATCCGAGGGAACTCTCGGTCAAGTTGGCGAGGGCCCGCTCGGCGTGCACGACGGCGCCGTCGGCCAACCAGGTGGCCTTGCGCAACATGTACACCGTGAGTTGTAAGGCGTCGGGAAGGACGATGCGCTCGACGCTGGAGTGCGAGATGTCGCGCTCGTGCCACAGCGCCACGTCCTCGAGTCCCGCGTGGAGATACCCGCGCAGGACACGTGCGAGGCCCACGAGACGCTCGGCGATGACCGGGTTGCGCTTGTGGGGCATGGCCGATGAGCCCTTCTGCCCAGGAGCGAAGGGTTCGGTGAGTTCACCCACTTCAGTTCTCGCGAGGTGGCGCACCTCGAGGGCGAACTGTTCGATCGAGGTGCCGATCGCGGCACAGGCGTAGAGAACCTCGGCGTGGCGGTCGCGCGCGATCACTTGCGTCGCGGGCACCGCCTCCAGGCCGAGGCGAGAGCAGACGTAAGTCTCAACGGCCGGATCGATGTTGGAGAAGGTGCCGACTGCTCCGCTGAGTTTGCCGACGGCGATCGCTTGGCGCGCCCTGTGGGCGCGTTCGAGGTCGCGATCGACCTGGAGGGCGAACAGCGCAAACTTTTGGCCATACGTCGTGGGCTCGGCGTGCATGCCGTGCGTACGTCCGACGATCGGCGTATCGATGGTCTCGAGCGCCCGACGAGTCAGCGCGTCACGCAGATTGATCACCTCGGCGATTACGATATCCATCGCCTGGCTCAGGCAGTAACAGAGCGCGGTGTCAACGACGTCTGACGACGTGAGCCCGTAGTGGACCCAGGCGCCTTCGGGCATACCGATGCGTTCCTGCACCACATCGACAAAGGCGGCCGTGTCGTGGTTCGTCACCTCTTCACGCTCGTTGACGGCAGCCACGAAGGCAGCGTCGACGACCGGGCGACGATCGCGCAGCGCTTGCACGTCGATGAGAGGAATGACCTCAAGCTCAGCGAGCGCTTCCGCGGCGAGGAGCTCGACCTCAAGCATCGTGTCGAAACGACGCTCGTCACTGAAGAGTTCCGCGACGTCCTTCGGGGCGTATCTCGGTATCACGTCTCTCCTTGGATGGCGACCAGCGCAATGTCGCTGCGTCGCACGCTTCCCTCAAAGGTTATGAGCCGCGCGCCCTCATAGGCGCGGGCGCGCGCTTCCTCCAGAGTGTCACCCAGGCCGGTCACCGCCAAGACGCGACCGCCGTTCGAGAGAAAGTTGCCGAGTGAATCACGTCTGGTTCCTGCGTGAAAGACAATGACGTGTTCGTTGGGTGTCGCGAGTTGCCCGTCTGATCCAAGACCGCTGATGACGTCGCCGGTTCGCGGGTCCTGGGGATAGTTCGCGCTGGCGAGCACCACGGTCACCGCCGCGCCGCTGGGCGCCGCGACCGCGCCCGCGAGGCGGCCCTCAGCAGTGCGAAGAAGAAGATCATAGAGACCTTCGCCGTAGATCGGAGCAAGCACTTCGGTCTCGGGGTCGCCAAAGCGCACGTTGTATTCCAGCAGTTTGGGCCCTGCCGCCGTCAGCATCACGCCCGCGTAGAGGACGCCGCGATAATCAATGCCGCGGGCGTTTAACTCACACACGGTGGGCCCGATGATGTCGCGCATGATCTCATCCACTTGGGCGTCGGTCATTTTCGTCATCGGGGCGTACGCCCCCATGCCACCCGTGTTCGGACCGCTGTTGCCGTCGCCCACGCGCTTGAAGTCCTGCGCCGCGACTAATGCAACGACGTCGCTGCCGTCAAACAGCACGTGGAGAGAGCACTCCTCGCCAACGAGCGCCTCTTCGATGACTACCGTTTTGCCCGCCACGCCAAAGGACGCGCCACTCAATTTGTCGGCAATGTCGCGCAGAGCCTCACTCAGTTCATCAGTGACCAAAACGCCCTTACCCGCGGCCAGTCCGTCCGTCTTGATCACGTAGGGCGGTTGAAGACCCGCGACGAACTCTTCGGCGGCGGCCGAGTCGCCAAACGCGCCGTAGGCCGCGGTGGGTATCCCCGAAGCGGTCAGGAACTCCTTCATGTACACCTTTGAGCCTTCGAGCTGTGCGCCCGCGAAGTTCGGGCCGACGACAGACTTACCCTGCGAGCGAAGGTGATCAGCGAGTCCGTCGACGAGAGGCACCTCTGGGCCGATGACGAAGAGGTCGGCGTCGAGTTCGGTCGCGGGCGTCGACACACAGGTGAAGCCGTGCGCCGCGATGCCGTCGTTGCCCGGGGTGACAATGACCTCTGCGCTCTTCGCCAACGCGTACGCGAGCGCGTGTTCGCGCGCGCCTGATCCCACGACGACGCAGCGCGTCACGCGGTTCGCACGAACTGTTCTCGTTCCGGACCGACACCCACCAGTGAGATCGGCACACCGATCCTCTCCTCGAGGAAGCGCACGTAGTCCATCGCGAGGACCGGCATCTGATCGACGTGGTTGACCGAGGTGAGCTCGCACTCCCAGCCGCGGACTGTCTCGTAGATGGGCGTCACTTCGTGCAAGACCGACTGATGAAAGGGCATGTGGTCATAGCGAACGCCGTTGTGCTCGTAGGCCACGCAGACCTTGATCTCGTCGAACTTGTCGAGCACGTCGAGCTTGGTGAGGGCGACCTCACTGAGGGAGTTGAGGCGAACCGCCTGACGGGCCATGACGACGTCAAACCAGCCGACGCGGCGTCGGCGTCCCGTGTTCGTGCCGAACTCGTGACCGCGCGAGACGAGGTACTCCGCCGTGTCGCCTTCGAGCTCGGTCGGAAAAGGTCCGGCCCCCACGCGCGTGACGTAGGCCTTCGCGATGCCCACGATGGTCGTGATATCGCGCGGACCGAGACCTGATCCCACGCACGCGCCACCGGCCACCGGATTGGAGGAGGTGACGAAGGGGTAGGTCCCGTGATCGAGGTCGAGAAATGTCGCCTGGGCGCCTTCGAGCAGGATTCGCTTACCGTCGTCCAGGGCGTCGTGCACGAGGCCAACAGTGTCGCCGATCATCGGGGCGATGCGTGGGGCCAACTCGTCCAAGTAACGCTCAGCGATGTCTTTGGCGCTAATCGCCGGACGGTTGTAGATCTTGGTCAGGATCAGGTTCTTTTCCTGCAAGACGACGTCAAGCTTCTCGCGGAAGATCTTCGGATCCAACAAGTCCTGGACGCGCAGTCCGACCCGCGAGGACTTGTCGGCGTAGGCCGGTCCGATCCCGCGTTTGGTGGTGCCGAGCGCGTTCTTGCCGAGAAAGCGCTCGGTCAACCGGTCGAGTTCTTGGTGGTAGGGCATGATCAGGTGCGCGTTGCCCGAGACGACGAGTCGCGACACGTCGACATCGCGATCAATGAGAGTGTCGAGTTCCGCCAAGAGGACGGCCGGGTCCACCACCACGCCGTTGCCGATGACGGGCGTCACTCCGGAATAGAGAATGCCCGAGGGTACGAGTTGAAGTGCGAACTCTTGCCCTTCGACGACGATGCGGTGACCGGCGTTATGGCCGCCCTGGTAGCGCACCACAAAATCCATGTCGCGAGCCAAAAGGTCGGTTAGTTTTCCCTTGCCTTCGTCACCCCACTGGGTTCCGACTACCACGGTTGCGGGCACTGGACTCCCTCGAGACGGCCTCGTTGCAAGCAAAGCCTACCGGAAGTAAAAGTGCCTTCGAGTTAGTGAAAGGTGAGGAGGCCGTCGACCGCGTCGACCGTGATCGTGTCGCCCTCTTTGTAGACCCCCTGCAAGACGGCGAGGGCGAGCGGGTCTTCGAGTCGGCGCTGGATGACCCGCTTGAGGGGCCGCGCACCGTAGGCCGGATCGAAGCCTTCGGCGGCCAGCGCGTGCGCGGCGGCCGGCGTGAGGTCGAGAGCGAGGCGCCGCTGGGCCAGACGCTGGCGCAGTCGACCTAGTTGAATGCCGACGATGATCGCGAGGTCGTCCTCGTTGAGCGGGCGAAAGCGAATGATGTCGTCGATGCGGTTGATGAACTCTGGGCGGAAGAACTCGAGCGGATCGCCCGGCAGGTTGCTCGTCATGATGAAGACCACGTTGGTGAAGTCGACCGTGCGGCCTTGGCCATCGGTCAATCGCCCGTCGTCGAAGACCTGCAACAGCAGGTTGTAGACGTCGGGGTGGGCCTTTTCAATCTCGTCGAGCAACACCACGGCGTAGGGCCGGCGACGGATGGCCTCGGTGAGCTGTCCCCCCTCTTCGTAGCCCACGTATCCCGGAGGCGCGCCAATGAGTCGAGAGATAGCGAACTTCTCCATGTACTCGCTCATGTCGATGCGGATCATGGCGTGTTCGTCGTCGAAAAGAAACTCGGCCAGTGCCCGGGCCAGCTCGGTTTTTCCCACGCCGGTCGGGCCCAGGAAGAGAAATGAACCGATCGGCCGGTTGGGGTCCGAGAGGCCCGAGCGCGAGCGTCGAATGGCGTTGGCGACAGCGGTGACCGCTTCGTCTTGGCCAACCACGCGAGAGTGCAGAAGATCTTCCATGCGCACTAACTTGTCGACCTCGCCCTCCATGAGCTTGGAGACCGGGATCCCTGTCCAACGGCTCACCACGTCGGCGATGTCCTCCGCGTCAACTTCTTCTTTCAAGAACGC
>Ga0182030_10003903_pt1 | contig 31796 bp, 24 predicted proteins | sample 812S3MmetaG_FD_121299 | JGI IMG/M metagenome (GOLD analysis project Ga0182030, IMG submission 121299) | Permafrost microbial communities from Stordalen Mire, Sweden - 812S3M metaG (Illumina Assembly) | ecosystem: Environmental > Terrestrial > Soil > Wetlands > Permafrost | place: Sweden... | reverse complement strand
TCGGGCAGCGCCACGTCCACCATCGCCCCGTGCGAGGTGAAGGAGACGACCTCGCCCTCGACGGTGGTCCCGACGGGATACGTGGCCACAAAAGTGATGAACGACAGTGGCGCGTTCACCGCCGGCGGCGGCGTGGCGGAGCGCCTGCGCGATGCGGACCCCTCCGGCACCACGAGGTCGGCCGCTTTCTTGGCCGTGGATCTCTTGGCCGGTACCGACTTCATCTCCGGCGCCGCCTTCTTGGCTGCCGCCTTCTTGGCCGGTGCCTTCTTGGCCGTCCCCTTCTTGGCGGCAGCCTTCTTCGGGCCCTCCTTCTTGGCGGCTCCGGCCTTCTTCGCCGCCTTCTTGGGTGCCGCGTCCTTCTTGGCGGCTCCGGCCTTCTTCTTCGAAGCCACCTTGGCCGCCTTCACCTCGGTCGGAGGGTGGATCGCTTCTTCGACCGCCTCGCTGATGGCGCTCGACAGCTCGGGATCGTCCACCGGAGCGGCGCGGCGCGCCGTGCGGCGCGACGGGGGCGGCTCACTCGGGATGATCGGCCAGGTCGTCTCGATCACGGGAGCGGCCTTCTTGGGCGAGCGCTTGGCCGCCTTCTTCGCCGCCCGGGCCAGCTCCGCCGCCTTGGCGGGAGCCGACTCGGGGTCCTTCGCCGCGCGCGTCTCCGCCGTGGCGGCGCGGCTCTTGGGGCCCCTGATGGGAAGGCGCGGCGTGAAGATCCACCCCACTCCGGGCACCGGCTTCCCCCCGATGAGCCGACCCTCGGCGAACAGCCAGGGGTGCTGGCCGTGGAACTCCTGGAAGGAGTCGTTGGAGAGGACGACGGCGCCGGTACGCTCCGCGATGCGCAGGACGAAGGCATCGCCCCGCCCGATGGCCCCGGCCGGCGGGGAGACCACCTCGCCGTTGAGCATCGCTTCGCGCAGCGTCTCGCGTTCGGACTCGTCGATGCGGTGTTCGAACGATGCGTCGACGACGACGGTGATGCGGCTCCCCGGGTCCTCTTCCGCGTAGGCGCGTACCGCCTCGTCGAGTTGCGCCAGGCTCGGGAGCGTTCGCCCTTCCGTGGCCAGGTTGGACCCGTCCACGACAACGTGGTGGGGTTCAGCCAATGGCGCGTTGCAACAGATCGGCCTGCTCCAGCTGGTGCAGCGCGGCACTTCCGATGGCCGGACTGGCCGATTCGCTCCGACTGACGTGACGGAGCCGCAGGCGTGGCGGCAGGGCGGCGTGCAGGCGGCCATGGACGAACGACCAGGCACCCATGTTCTCGGGCTCCTCCTGCAACCAGACCACCTCCTCCGCCTGTCCGTAACGGTCGAACACATCTGAGATCTGCCCGATCGGCCACGGGTAGAGCTGCTCGATCCGCACCACGGCCACCGCCGCCGCGGTCGCGGCGTCGTCGGCCGCCAACTGCTGGCGCCGTTGCAGGGCCTCGAGAGCCACCTTTCCGCTGCACAGGACGATCCGGCGCACGCTGTGGGGATCGGTCACCCCGGGATCGTCCAGCACGTGGGCGAACGATCCGACCTCGAGCTCTTCGAGAGGCGAGCGTGAGGCGGGGGACCGCAACATGGACTTGGGTGTGACCACGACCAACGGGCGCTTCGGGGAAAGCAGGGCCTGTGAGCGCAGGAGGTGGAAATACTGGGCCGACGTCGAAGGGATGGCCACCCGCATGTTCCCGCGGGCACTGAGCGCGAGGAACCTCTCGAAGCGCGAGGAGGAGTGCTCGGGGCCCTGCCCCTCGTAGCCGTGCGGGAGCAGCATCACCAGGCCGGCGTACTGGCCCCACTTGATTTCAGCTGCGGCCAGGAAGTTGTCGATGATGATCTGGGCGCCGTTGGCGAAATCCCCGAACTGCGCCTCCCAGGCCACCAGGGCTTCGGGCGCCTCGACCGAGTAGCCGTACTCGAAACCGACGGCGGCGTACTCGGAGAGAAGCGAGTCGCGTACGGTGAAAACGCCGAGCTTCCCCTGCGGTGGCGCCAGCACAGCGGTGTCGACCCGGCCCATCCCGTCACCGAGATGAGCCAGGGGGATCAGCTCGTCGGCGGTGGTGTAGTCCACCAGCACCGCATGACGTTGACTGAACGTGCCGCGCCGGGTGTCCTGCCCGGTCAGTCGCACGTTGACGCCTTCATGGAGCAGCGACCCGATGGCCAACGCCTCGGCCAGGGTCCAGTCCACCTGTCCTTTGGCCACCATCTCGTCGCGCTGGGATAACTGCCGTTCGAGCTTGGGGTGGATGGTGAACCCGTCGGGCACGGTGCGGACCAGCGCGGCCAGCGTGCGCAGTACCGTGCCGTCCACGCCGGTCGGCGCGGACGGGATGTCCGCGTCACCGCGGTCGTGGACGGGAAGATGGGTCGGAGCGAGTGAAGGCTCGCCCCGCACCTCGTCGAGCACGGACTGCAGCCGGTTGTTGAAGTCGTCGAGGGCCGCTTCCGCCCCTTCGAGCGTGATGTCGCCGCGGCGTACCAGGGTCTCGGTGTAGAGCTTGCGCACCGATCGCTTGGCGTCGATGCGCTGGTACATCAGGGGCTGGGTGTAGCTCGGGTCGTCACCCTCGTTGTGGCCGTATTTGCGGTAGCACACGATGTCGATCACCACGTCTTTGTGGAAGGTCTGCCGGAAGGAAAACGCCAGGCGGGCGGCGCGGACACACGCTTCGGGGTCGTCGCCGTTGACGTGGAAGATCGGTGCCTGCACCATTTTCGCCACGTCGGTGGGATAGACCGACGTGCGGGCGGAGGCCGGCGCCGTGGTGAATCCCAACTGATTGTTGATGACCACGTGCACCGCGCCCCCGGTGCGGTAACCCGAGAGGCCCGAGAGGTTCAACGTCTCGGCCACCACCCCCTGGCCTGCGAAGGCGGCATCGCCGTGCACGAGCACCGACATGCAGGGGAATCCGTAGGTGACTTCCGCCAGCGCCCGGGGGGTGCCGTCGGTAGGAGGCGACAACCTGTCCTGCTTGGCCCGGGTCATGCCTTCGACCACCGGGTCCACCGCCTCGAGGTGGGAGGGATTGGAGGCCAGCGTGATCGGGAGGTCTTCGCCGGCACTGCCCTTGAAGATCCCTCGCGCGCCCTTGTGGTACTTCACGTCCCCGGAGCCCTGGACCGATTCGGGATCGAGATTTCCCTCGAACTCCTCGAAGATCTCCTTGTAGGACTTGCCCACAATGTTGGCCAGCACGTTGAGGCGCCCGCGATGGGACATTCCCATCACGACCTCGGCCACCCCGGCACCGGCGGCGGCGTCGAGCAGGGTGTCGAGGAGCACGATGGTCGATTCCGCCCCTTCGAGACCGAAGCGCTTCTGGCCGACGTAGCGGGTGTGGAGGAAGCGCTCGAACACCTCGGCCGCGTTCAACCGATCCAGAATGTGGCGCTGCTCGCTCTCACTGAGCGTGCTCGGCTGGCCTTCGACGTGCTGCTGGATCCACCGCTTCTGTTCGGGATCCTGTATGTGCATGTACTCGATGGCCAGCGTGCGGCAGTAGGCGTCACGCAGGACGTGGAGGATCTCGTCGAGTGTGGCCACGTCGCGCCCGGCCAGACCGTCGGCCACGAACGTGCGGGGCAGGTCCCAGATGGTCAGCCCGTACGTCAACGGGTCGAGCTCGGGATGGATATGGGGCGGCTCGGCGTCGAGGGGATCGAGGTGCGCGATCAGGTGCCCACGCACCCGGTACATGTTGATGAGCGTCTGCACATGTACCTGCTTGATCAGCCGCTGGTGCTCGCCCTCCTCGGTGCCCTGGCCGGCGTTGTTGTCCCTCTGCCACCGCACGGGCTCGTAGGGCACGCCCATCGACGCGAAGAGCGCGTCGTAGAAGCCGTCCTCCCCGGTGAGCAACGCGGCGACCCGGCCTAAGAAGATGCCCGACTCCGCACCTTGGATGATGCGGTGGTCATAGGTGGAGGTCAGGGTGACCACCTTCCCCAGTCCCAGCTGGGCCAGGACCCGGGGGTCGGCGGCTTCGTAACCGGCCGGGTACCCGAGCGCGCCCACCCCGATGATGGCGCCCTGGCCCGGCATCAGGCGGGGCACCGACTGGGCCGTGCCCAGGGTGCCCGGATTGGTGAGTGACACCGTGGTGCCGCCGAAATCGTCCGGCGAGATCTTCCCGGTGTGGATCTTGCGGATGAGGTCTTCGTACGCCAGGACGAACGACCGGAAGTCGAGTGTGTCGGCCTCGCGGATGCACGGTACGAGCAGGGTGCGGGAACCATCGCTCTTCTGCTGGTCCACCGCCAGCCCGAGACCCACGTGTTTGTGGTGGATGACGCCCGGCTTGCCCGTACCGTTGGCATCTTCGACGAACGCCGCGTTGAGAGCCGGGACATCGGAGAGGGCGCGCACGATGGCGTAGCCGATGAGATGCGTGAAGCTGACCTTGGCCCCCGTGGTGCGCGCCAGCTGGTTGTTGAGAATCTGCCGGTTCACCTCGAGGAGGCGGGCGGGGACCGTGCGCACGCTCGTCGCGGTGGGGACCCCGAGGCTGGCCTCCATATTGGCCACAATTCGGCTGGCGGCCCCCTTGAGGAGCACCGCCTCCTCCGCGCCCGACCCTGCGCCCGGCGGAGCGGACAGCCGATCCGCTGCGGGAGCGGGTGCGGCGGGGACCGGCGGGACCACCACGGTGGCCTCGACCGGGACTGCCTGGGGAGCCGGGAGGGGGGTGGCCCGGTAATCTGCGAAGAATTCGCGCCAGCTGTCGCTGACCGAGGACGGATCGACCAAAAAGCGGTCGTACATGTCGTCGACCAGCCACGCATTGGGGCCAAATGAGCCCGCTGACGCTTCTGACTGTGCCATACACCCACCCTACCGGGGGCGCTCGGGGAGTTGGGGCAGGGCGGTATCGTCGCCCTACCCATGGGCTATCCGGCCGGACTCCACATTCTCGAGCGGGCGGGGTCCGTGCCCGGGGCGCCGGCCGTGGTGCTCGTGCACGGATCGCTGGACCGGGCCGAGAGTTTCCGGCGGGTGATGCGCCGCCTGCCCGAACTGCACATTGTCGCCTACGACCGGCGCGGCTACCAGGGCTCCCGGCGGGCGGGCGTCGTGGGTCTGCACGGGCACATCGCCGACCTCGCGGACGTCCTGACCGAGGTCCGGGCCCGGGGAGCGACCACCGTGGCGGTGATCGGCCACAGCGTGGGCGGGGATGTCGCGCTCGGGGCCGCCCTGGCCGAACCGCTCTTGTGCGACTCGCTGGGCGCCTACGAACCTCCCATGCCGTGGCTGGGCTTTCGGCGTACCCGGCCGGGCGACGATCGGCCGGGCGGCTGGAGCCCTCTGGCCGAGGACCCGGCCGAGGAGGTCGAGCGGTTCTTCAGCCGCATGGTGAGCCCTTCGGCCTGGCGCCGACTGTCCGACGAAGGCCGGGACAGCCGCCGAGCCGACGGGCCGGCGCTGGTGGCCGACCTACTCGGCCTGCGCGGAGATCCCCCGTTCGAGGTCATGGACCTCGCCGTGCCGGCACTCTTCGGGCGGGGCGGCCCCGCCAGTGAGCCGCACCACCGCGACGGCGTGGCCTGGCTGGGCGCCCACGTGCCCGGCGCGGCGGTCTTCGAGATTGAGGGCGCACAACACGGTGCGCACCTCTCACAACCCGATCACTTCGCCGCCTTCACCCGCGCCGTGGTCGAACGGGCGATGGCCTGAGCGGCCGTCTGGGCCCCGGCGGCGCACCGGGTGCCGTCAAGTCGGGGTGAACGGCAGCCCGCTGTCGGACACCGACGAGCGCGCGGCCCTGTCACCGAAATGCCGGGCCCGACGGGAGAGCAACTCTTCGTACTCGGCGCCCTTCCCCTCCCCTCTAAGGCCGGTGACCAGGGGGGAGTGGGAGAGGAAGACCGCACCGGCGAACATGACCAGGAGCGAGACCGCCTCGAGCGGGCCCCACAGACCCGATGTCCGCAGGGTGTCCCCGTACAGCCCGATCCCGATCAGAATGCTGAACAGGGGATCGACCAGCACCAGGGTGGACTGCGACGCGGCCAACGGCCCCGCATGAAAGGCGTTCTGCGTCAAGAACACCGCCGTCAGCCCGAAGACGATCAGGCCGTAGGTCTGCCAGTGCGAGAACATGGTGACCCAATCCCGCGCCGCGTAGTTGCCGACCACCTTTATCAAGGCCGCGGTAAAGGCATACGACATGGCGGCAGCCGTACCGAACATCGCCGCCTTCCACCAGCGTGGCCCCCACCGGGTGGCCACCACGCCGACGACGATCACCGCCACAGCGATCCCGCCCACCACCAACCAACCCAGGGTGGTCGGCACGCGCTCCCCGCCCCCGGGGACGGCGAAGGCGAGGAATCCCGCCAGGCCGAGCACGATGGCGGTGACCCCGATCCACTCGCGCGCCGTGACCTTGTAGCCGAAGTACGTCCCCAGAATGAACACCAAGAAGAGCAGCTCCAAGGTCATGATCGGTTGCGCCACCGACAGGCGGCCCACGTGGAGCGCAAAGGCCTGGAACAGGAAGCCGCAGATCACGAAGAAGAAGCCCAGGAGCCAGACGCCTCGCCGAAGGGCGTGGGTCAACAAGCTGAGCTTCATGGTGGACGATTCAGGTGCGTCCTCTACCCCCATGCGCTGAAAGACGCTGCTCAGCGCATTGGAGAGTGCGGCCGCCAAGGCGAGTACGTAAACCATGGATCCCCACCGAATCCTATCGGTGTTCTTTACAAATCACGCAGTTGGCCCTCAGCTGAGTCCAAGCGTTGCGGATCCGTCGCTCGACAGCCGTGGGACGCAGGATTCGTGTGCACCAGCTCTTTCGGCACCGTTCCGGGTCAACAAAACGGGAGTTCCCGACGAAAATTAGAGGTGTAGGACTATGAACAATGTGGCAGTTGCGTTACGTTTACGGGATCTTCCGCCGCTGGGGTGGCTGGGGATCGGGAAAAGGCCGCCACTCGGCGGCCGCGTAGCAAGGGAGTGCTATGGGAATGAAGGGGCATTTGAAGCGGCTGTTGCTGGCCGCCATGGCGACCGGAGCCTTGTTGGCCGGCCTGATCGTTGCCGCGCCGACCACGAGCGGAGCGGCCACACCGACCACGGCCACGTGGGCCGAGTTGCCCAATTCGACTCCGAACTTCATCCTGCCCTTCTACCCGGCGCAGCTCTGCTCCGTGAACAACGTCGAGCAGTTCCAGTTCCTGATGTACCGGCCCCTGTACTGGTTCGGCGTGGGCACGTCGCCCAATGAAAACCCCTCGCTGTCCATAGGCCAGACGCCGACGTTCTCCGGGAACACGGTCACCGTCAACATGAAGAACTACAAGTGGGCCAACGGCGAGTCGGTCACCGCCCAGGACGTGCTGTTCTTCATGAACATCTACCACGCCGAGCCGGCGAACTTCTGCGGCTACGTCAAGGGCGACTTCCCCGACAACGTGACCAATGTCACCGCCAGCGGCCAAACCGTGACCTTCACGTTCAACAAGGCCTATAACCATTTCTGGATCCTCTACAACGAGCTCGGCCAGATCACGCCGCTGCCCATCGCCTGGGACATCACCGCCGCCGGCGGCGCTGCCGGTTCGGGTGGCTGTTCGAGTGCCGCCTACGGCACGGCCGATGCCGCCTGCGCCAAGGTGTACACCTTCCTGGCCAACTCGGCGGGCTTCAACCCGAACAATCCGAGCGCGGCCAACAACTCGCTGTCCACCTACGCCACGAACCCTCTCTGGCAGGTCGTCGACGGTCCGTGGAAGCTCAAGGCGTTCAACCCGGACGGCCAGAACACCATGGTCCCCAACCCCACCTACTCGGGACCGATCAAGCCCACGCTGAAGTCGTTCACCGAGCTGCCGTACACGGCCGACTCGGCCGAGTTCAATGCCCTGGTGGGCGGCAACCTCAGCGTTGGCTACATCCCCACCAATGACCTGTCCTCGGGGACGACCAACCCCTACAAATCAGGGCCGAACAACCCGAGATTGACCGGAACCTACGACATGTCCCCGTTGTACACGTTCTCCATCAACTACTTCCCGGAGAACTTCAGCTCCAACGCCAATGGGGGCGTGACCGGCAAGCTCTTCAGCCAGCTGTACATCCGGCAGGCCATCCAGGACCTGGTCGACCAGCCGCTCTACATCAAGAAGATCTGGAAGGGCTATGCCCTGCCGACCTACGGGCCGGTCCCCGTGGTGCCGCCGAACCCGTATGCCTCCGCCCTGGAGAAGTCCAACCCCTTCCCGTACAGTCCGGCCAAGGCCAAGGCGCTGCTGGTGGACAACGGGTGGAAGGTGGTGCCCAACGGGACCGACACCTGCATAAAGGCCGGAACCGCCAAGGGTGACTGCGGCGCCGGCATCCCGGCCGGCACGCCGCTGCAATTCCAAGAGCAGTACTCGACGGGGATTCAGGCCCAAACCGAAGAGGACACGGCGATGAAGGCCTCATGGGCCACCGAGGGCATCAACGTCACGCTCTCGGGGGCGTCGTTCAACACGGTCATCGGCAACGCGATCTCGTGCCCGAACGGCTGCTCGTGGCAGATGCAGGAGTGGAACGGTGGGTGGACGTTCGCCCCCGACTACTACCCGTCCGGTGAGGATCTCTTCCAGCTGGGTTCGGAGGCCAACTACGGCGACTACAACGATGCCAAGAACAACGCGCTGATCACGGCGACCATCGACACCAACCAGACGTTGACCACGTGGGAGAACTACCTGGCCACGCAGCTGCCCGTCATCTTCCAGCCCGACGAGGCCTACGCACTCACCGAGTACAACAAGAACCTGACCGGCGTGACCCCGCAGAATCCGTTCACGGGCATTGAGCCCGAGGACTGGCGGTGGAAGTAGCGCGAGTCGATCGGATACCGACCGACGCATAGACGCGCAAACACGTAGATAATGGACGGATGAATCCCCCCGGTTGGCACCGTGCAACCGTCGACCGGGGGGATTTTCCGATCCGCCCACGGCCTGAGTCATGATCGGCTTTCTCTTCCGGCGCGTCATCCAGGCCATCATCGTGATCTTGGGCGTCGTCTTCATCGTCTTCCTGCTGAGCAAGTTGATCCCCGGCGGTGAGGCGGCGGCGGCGCTCGGCCCGAGGCGCACACCGGCTGCGGTGGCGCACTTCAATTTGATCAACGGTCTGGACCTTCCCATCTACGACCAGTTCTGGCGCTACATCTGGGGGCTCGTCAGTCACCTCGACCTTGGCTACTCGTTCAAGAACAACGAGCCCGTCAAATCGCTGATCTCGCAGCGGCTTCCCAAGACATTGAGTCTGGTGGGGGTGTCGACCCTGGTGGCCCTCATCGTCGCAATACCCCTCGGCATCTTGCAGGTCGTCAAGCGCTATAGCGTCGTCGACTATTCCCTCACCACGGCGTCGTTCCTCTTCTATGCCATGCCGCCCTTCTTCCTCGGCTTCCTCCTCATCCTCTACTTCTCCTTCAACGCCCATCTGTTCCCGGTGTCGCCTCCGATCGGCAGCACCGGCACGACGATCTTCACCGACCCGCGGGCCTTCGTCCTCCCCGCGATCACCCTCTCGGCCATCACCATCGCGTCCTTCAGCCGCTACATGCGCTCGTCGATGATGGATGCCCTGACACAGGACTACGTCCGCACGGCGCGGGCTAAGGGGGCGAGTAACAACCGCGTGCTCTACGGCCATGCGCTGCGCAATGCGCTGCTCCCCATCCTCACCCTCATCGGCCTGTCCCTTCCTGCGATCGCCAGTGGCGCCCTCATCACCGAGACCGTGTTCAACTATGCGGGCATGGGCCTGTTGACCGTGACCGCGGCCGGCAACGACGACGTCCCCACCGTGCTCGGCACGGTACTGGTCGTCACCGTCTTCACCGTGGCCGGCTCCCTCCTGGCCGACGTCTTCTACGCCATCGCCGATCCACGCATCCGTTTCGGGAGCTCGACATGACGACGCACGACGAGACAACGCCCGGCACCGGCCCCGACGACCTGCTCGAGGAGACCTTGATCCTCCCGACGGGTCAGGCCGTGGTGGTGCCCGAGGGGGGCGAGTCCTCGTCGGTGGGTGGCATGGGACGACAGATCCTGCAGGTCTTCCTGGAGAACCGACTGGCGGTGATCGGCCTCTTCGTGATCGTGTTCTTCATTCTCTTCTGCTTCTTGGGACCCGTCTTTTACCACACGAACCAGACCAACTCAGAGTTGGCCCTCAACGCCACGCAGAACGGCGCACCGAGCGGCAGCAACCTTCTGGGTACCGACAACACCGGGTTCGACATGGTGGGGCGGCTCATGTTCGGCGGGCAGGCCTCCCTGATCGTTGGGTTCGCCTCGGCCGCGGCCGCCACGGTGGTCGGGGTGATCTATGGGGCCGTGGCCGGGTACATCGGAGGCTGGGTCGACGCCCTCATGATGAGGATCGTCGACATGTTGCTCTCGGTCCCGGTGCTCTTCCTCTTGATCGCTCTGGTGACGATCTATCACGCGTCCGAGCTCCTCATCATCGTGGTGATCGCCTTCGTCAGCTGGCTCGTGCCGGCCCGGCTCGTCCGGGGGGAGACCCTGTCCCTGCGCGTGCGCGAGTACGTGCAGGCGGTGCGGGTGATGGGCGGTTCGAACACGCGCATCGTGGGACGTCACATCGTTCCCAACGCCATCGGGACCATCGTGGTCTTCGCCACCTTCCAGGTGGCCGACTCCATCTTGCTGTTGGCCGCCCTCGGATTCATCGGGGAAGGCATCCCCGCCCCCGGCACCGACTGGGGCACCATGCTCTCCGACGGGGTGCAGAGCGCCGCCCTCGGCTACTGGTGGGAGATCTACCCGGCCGGACTGTGCATCGTCTTGGTGGTGATCGCCTTCAACTTCATCGGGGACGCCCTCCGGGACGCGCTCGAGGTACGCCTGCAGCGCCGCTGAGTCAGGCGGTCGTCGGCAGGACGGCCGAGCCGTTGGTGATGGAGACCGGCGTCTGCAACGGGAAGTGGCAGGCGGCCACGTGGCCCGGCCCGAAGTTGGTCAAGAGCGGCTCGGCCTCAGCACACAAGTTCTGCGCACGGGGGCAGCGGGTGCGGAAGCGGCAGCCCGAGGGTGGGTTGACGGCGGATGGCAGCTCACCCCGCACGGTCAGCTTGCGGCTGGCATCCTTGGTCGTGGCCACGGTGGCGGCCGGCACGGCATCGAGGAGGCCCTGGGTGTACGGGTGCGCCGGTCGGGTGTACACCTGGGCGGACGGTCCCAGCTCCACCATTTTGCCCAGATACATGACGCCGATGGTGTCCGCCATGTAGCGGATCACGGCCAGGTCGTGCGAGATCATCACATAGGTGAGGCCGCGACGGCGCTGCAGGTCCTTCATGAGGTTGAGGATCTGGGCCTGAATGGAGACGTCGAGCGCAGACACCGGCTCGTCGGCCACGACCAGCTTGGGCTCGAGGGCCAGGGCGCGCGCCAGGCCGATCCGCTGGCGCTGCCCTCCGGAGAACTCGTGCGGGTAGCGATCGGTAGCCTGGGGACTCAGGCCGACCTCGCGCAGGAGGGCCGAGACCCGATCCCGCTGCTCGTCGCGCGTGCCGACCTTTTGCACCCGGAGGGGCTCTCCAATGATGGTGCCGACCCGCATGCGGGGATCGAGGGAGGCGTAGGGGTCCTGGAACATGAGCTGGATGTCACGCCGACGCCGGCGCAGATCGGAGCCCTTGAGGTCGGTGAGCACGGAATCCTCGAAGGTGACCGTTCCTGCCGTCGGTTGCTCGAGGGCCACCATCATGCGGCCCATGGTGGTCTTCCCGCAGCCGGACTCCCCCACCAGCCCGAACGTCTCGCCCTGGCGTATGGACAGCGACACGTCGGACACGGCGTGCACCGACCCCACCTGACGGCGCAGTACGCCGCCGGCGAGCACAGGGAATTCTTTGACCAGGTTGGTCACACTCAGGATCTCCGGTGCTCCGGCCAGTGCCGCCTCACGCACCGAGGAGCCCGGGGCCGGCACGGTGGTCGCACGAATCTCGACCTGCACGGGCGATTGCTCGTGGTCGACCGGGTGGAAACAGGCGAAACGATGCGTGGCGTCACCATCGCGGGCCGTCTCCAGCGGCGGGTCAACCTCGCGACACCTTTCGGTGGCGTAGCGACAGCGGGGCGAGAACCGGCAGTTCGTAATCGTCTGCGAAAGGTCGGGCGGCAGCCCCGGGATGCTGAGGAGCGACTCATCGGGGTCCTGGTCGATCTTCGGCACCGAGGCCAGAAGGGCTTCGGCGTAGGGATGCCGCATCTTCTCGAAGAGCACGGCGGTGGTCGCCTCCTCGGCGATCTTCCCGGCGTACATGACGACGACCCGGTCGGTGCGCCCGGCGATGACTCCCATGTCGTGGGTGATGAGGATGACGGCCATGTGCAGGCGCGCCCGCAGATCGTCGATCAGGTCGAGGATCTGAGCCTGAATGGTGACGTCGAGCGCGGTCGTGGGCTCGTCCGCGATGAGCAGCTTCGGCTCGCACACCAGTGCCATGGCGATCATGACGCGTTGGCGCAACCCGCCCGAGAGCTCGTGGGGATACTGGTCGAGCCGCTCGGCCGGACGGGGCATGTCCACCAGGGTCAGGACTTCGAGCGCACGTTGCCGGGCCTGTGCCTTGCTCACGTCGCGGTGGAGCAGGACGCCTTCGGCGATCTGCTTGCCGATCGTCATGGTGGGATTGAGCGACGTCATCGGGTCCTGGGGAATGAGCGCCACCTCGTCCCCCCTGACCTGACGCATCTCCTTCTCGTCGAGCGTGGCCAGATCCCGGCCCAACAACGTGATGCTCCCGCCGATCACATGCCCGTTGTTGGGGAGCAGCCGCATGATGGACAGGCCGGTGGTGCTCTTCCCGCAGCCGGACTCCCCGACGATCCCGACGCACTCCCCTTGAGCTACCGAAAGGGAGACGTCGTCGACCGCCACGACAGAGGAGTGGCGCATGCGGAACTCTGTGCGGAGGTTCTGCACTTCCAACACGGCGGCCATCGCCCTACGTTAGTCGCCGCCGTCGGGCTCGCCACGAGGCCCGCCCAGCTCACGTGGTGTTTCTCCCGAAGTTGCCCCATTGCCGTGCCAAGGGAGGGCGGCCACATAGGACCAGCTCCGGCGGTGGATGGACGACAGCCCGTACCCCCGCAGTGCCATCTGGTGCACCGGCGAGGGATAGCCCTTGTTCTGCTCGAAGGCGTAGGCGGGGAAGTGCTCCGACTCTGCCCGCATCAGACGGTCGCGCACCACCTTGGCCAGCACCGACGCCGCCGCCACCGAGGCGCAGCGCGCGTCCCCGCCGACCACCGGGTGCACGGGACCGGTGAATGCCGGCTCGGGGTGCCCTCCACCGGGTTCGGCGTCCGGTTCGCTCACCAGATCCAACGGTCCGTCGACCAGGAGGGCGTCGGGCGGGCGGTCCAGCCCGGCCAACGCCCGCTGCGCCGCCAGCCGCAAGGCGATTCGCATCCCCCACCGGTCACATTCCTCGGGGGTGGCGTGCCCGACGGCCCAGTCGACACACCATGCGCCCACCGACTCGAAGATCGACTCCCGGCGGGCCTCGCTCAGCTGCTTGGAGTCCCGGAGCCATCGGGGCATGGTGCGCTTGGTGGCTTTGACGGGGATCAGCGCGACCCCGACACTGACCGGGCCGGCCCACGCACCCCGGCCCACCTCGTCCATGCCGGCGATCCATGTGTGGCCATCGGCCCGGAGGGCCCGCTCCTTCGAGAGATCAGGCGTGGTGACGTGGGTTCCGATCACCCCGTCACCGGCGTGTCGCCAGCGTCAATACGATGGGGGCGTGAGCACTGGGGGGGCGGCACCCGATCCGAACGCGCGGTCCCCCCTCGCGCCGGGGACGCGGGTCGACGTCCGCAACCGCTATCAGGGCACGTGGACGCGGGGGTTCGAAGTCGCCGAGTTCACCGAAGGCGGCTATCGCATCCGCCGTCTCTCCGACGGCAGCATCCTCGGCGAACTCTTCTCCCGGGACGATGTCCGCCGCCAACGGAACCGCCAAGGCTTCTGGTGGCACTGACCGGCGTCAGTCGCCGGACACGTTGCGGACCGCTTCGATGTAGTCGTCGATCGGGATGGCGGCCAACGTCAGGGTCTTGAGGGTGCCCCGGGAGCCCAGGACGAGGGCGACCCGGGCCATGGCCTTCTCGTCGGGGGCATCCAGCACGGTGCAGAAGTCATAGGGCCCCAGCAGGGCCCACTGCGCCAGGACACGAACCCCCATCGACTCGACTTCCGCGTTGACCGCCTTGAGCCGGTCGGGGTTCTCGGTCAGGGTTGCCGCGCCATCAGGGCCCACGGTGGAGAGCATCAGAAACGTCGACATCTGATCACGCTACCGCACGGAATAGCGCCGGCAGCATCCGGGCCCCGTTAAGCCAGATCCCGCCGGACCACCTTTCCCATGGCGTTGCGAGGCAGCGAATCCACCACCCGGTACTCCCGCGGGCACTTATAGGAGGTGAGCTCTCGAGCCGCCAGCGCCATCAGGGCCTCTATGTCGGGCTCTCCCCCGGCGCCGACGACGAACGCGGTGACCGACTCACCCCAAACCTCGGATCTTGCGCCGATCACGGCGATCTCTTTGACCGATGGATGGCGGCCCAGGACGGCCTCCACCTCGGCCGGGTAGACGTTGTGGCCCCCGGTGATGATGAGCTCGGTGCGCCGTCCGCGAATGGAGAAATACCCGTCGTCGGCGACCGAAGCCAGATCGCCGGTGGCGAACCACCCGTCCACCCACATCGATTCGGACGCCTCCGGACGTTGCCAGTACCCGCGGCAGAGCGAGGGGCCGCGGACCATCAGCTCGCCGACGCCGTCGTCGTCGGGTGCGACGACCATGGCCTCGACGCCGGGAAGCGGGAGCCCGACGGAGCCGGGACGGCGTTCACCGGCCAGGGGATTGGACAGGGTCAGCAGCGTCTCCGACATCCCGTAGCGCTCGAGCACCGAGACACCGAACTCCCGCTCGAACCGCCACCACAGATCAGCCGGGAGGGGGGCCGAGCCGGCGACACACAGACGCAGGGCCGCCAACGCGGCGGCCCTTCCGGTCTCGGCCAGCCGGTGGTACATGGTGGGGACGCCGAAGAAAAGGGATGCTGCTCCTGCGGCCTCCAGCACGAGCGCCGGCTCGAACCGGTCGAAGACCACGGCCGAGCCGCCGGAGGCCAGGGCCCCGAAGAGCCCGGCACACAACCCGTGCACGTGGAACAGGGGGAGCGCCAGAATGAGGCGGTCGTCGGACTGCCAATCCCAGGCGATGCGCAGCGCCTGCACCCCCGCCAACAGCGAACGATGTGTGTGGACGGCCCCTTTGGGCCCACCGGTTGTACCCGAGGTGTAGACGATCAACGCGTCGTCCCCGGGCAGGGCCTCATTCAGGCCGACGCCCACGCCCGCGCCCGCGCCTTCCCGCCGGGCCACCAGTAGTTCGGCCGGGAACGACACGGCGCACCCCGGATCGACCTCTTCGAGGCACCTGCGGATCTCCGGGCGATCGACCAGGGCGGCCGACGGGCGGGCGTCGCGCTGCAGGTAGGCCAGTTCGCTCCTCGTGGAGGAGGGATTGACGGGGACGACGACGGCCCCCAGGCGCAGCGCCCCCAGGAGCCCGACAATGGAGTCCATCGACGCCGCGCAACTCCACAGGACCCGGTGCCCCGGCCCGACTCCCCGATCGGCCAGGTGCGCCGCCGCCAGGGCGGTCCGTTCCGCCAGGGTGCCGGCCCGCAGCACGACGGCAGGATCGCGCCCGTCCACGAGGGCAGGCCGCTCCGGATCGCGGTCCCAATGGGCGGACCACACCCGGGGAAGCGTGCCCCCCTCGACCAGAGAGGTGGCCGAGTGAGGCGGGAACCCAGAGCTGTCACGGGGCCACCGCACGCCATCGTCTGACCGCACGCCATAGTCTGGCGGACATGACACCGCGCCGCATCGCCATCGTCCCGCACTCGCACTGGGACCGCGAATGGTACGAGTCCTACCAGGAGTTTCGGCTCAATCTGGTGGACATGCTCGACACGCTGCTCCCGCTGCTCGAGTCTGACGCCAGCTATCCCTACTTCATGTTGGACGGCCAGATGGCGGTGGTCGACGACTACCTCGAAGTGCGACCCGAGGCCGAACCACGCCTGCGGGCGCTGGCGGCGGCCGGGCGGATCAGCATGGGACCGTGGTACATCCTCATGGACGAGTTCTTGTCCTCGGGTGAGACGATCATCCGGAACCTCGAGATGGGCATCGTCCGGGGCGCCGCCTTCGGCGGCGTCATGGACGTCGGCTACCTCCCCGACATGTTCGGGCACATCGCCCAGATGCCGCAGATCCTGCGCCAAGCGGGGTTTGCCCATGCCGTCGTCTGGCGCGGCGTGCCCGCGGCCGTCACCAAGGACGCGTTCGAATGGGAGGCTCCCGACGGATCGACCGTGCGGGCGGAGTATCTCCCCGTCGGCTACGGGAACGGGGCGGCGCTGCCCGACGACGCCAAGGCCCTCGTCCGCCGCACCGCGGACCTGGTCAAGGAGATCGAACCGTTCCTGATCGACGACCTCCTGTGCATGAACGGATCGGACCACCTCTTCCCCCAACCCTGGCTCGGACGGGTGGTGGCAGAAGCCAACGACCTGCAGGACGACCTCGTCTTCGAGGTCACCTCGCTTCCCCGCTACCTCGCCGGCGCGCCGTCGGAGGGCCTGGAGCGCTGGAAGGGAGAGCTGCGCTCGGGGTTCCGCTCCAACATGTTGATGGGCGTGACGTCCAACAGAGTCGACGTGAAGCGCATCGGCGCACAGGCCGCGCGCGCCCTGGAGCGGCGGGCCGAGCCGCTCGCCGCGCTGTTCCAGACGCCGGCACAATGGCCGGCGCAGCTGCTCGCGCTGGCCTGGAAGGAGATGGTCCGCAACTCCGCGCACGATTCGATCTGCGCCTGCTCGGTCGACGATGTGGTCGACGCGGTGCTGCACCGTTACGCCGAGGCGCGGACGATCGCAACCGGCCTGGCCGACCGCGCCGTGGCGTCGTTCGCCCGCTCCCTGGCCGAACCCGGCACCTACGTGCTCAACCCGGCCCCGCGGGCGCGGTCGGGAGTCGTCGAGCTCGTGGTCGGGGCGGAGGAGCCCCCTTCGGGTGACGTGCAGGTGGTCTCCGAACGAACCGGCCTGCCCGGGTCGATGGTGCTCGACGCCACCACCGTGCGCACGGTGCTCGGAATGCTGCAGGGGCCCAAAATCGACAACGACGCCTGGGTCCACGACATCGGTATCGAAGAGGACGACGAGGGCATCCACATCACCGTCACGGTGGGGGCCGACGAGCGGCCGAACGTCGCCATCGCCGAGGCCAAGCAGGACGTCTACACCCGGCTGGGGGCGCGCCCCGACGCGGTCGTCCACATCAGTCTGAACCAGCCTCCGATCAGGCGCATCGTGGCCCGGGTCGCAGCCGTACCCGGCTACGGCTGGCAGCCGTTCGCGCCGGCGCCGTTGGCTCATCCGGTTGAGGCGCGCCAAGCGGAAGGCGCCGTCGTCCTCTCCAACGGCCTCCTTTTGGTCGAGGTCGATGCCGCCCTCGGCACCTTCTCCCTCAACGGGCGGTCGGGTTACGGCCGATTGGTGGACGGGGGCGACCTCGGGGACTCCTACAACTACTCACCACCGCGGCGCGATGCACTGGTCGACTCGCCGGTCTCCGTCTCGGTGCGGGTGGTCGAGCCCGGCCCGGTGCGCGCCCGCGCCACCATCACCGCCGTCTACGTGTGGCCCGACCACGTCGACGGGTCGTCACAGGAGCGGGTCGGCGAGCACCAGGTGGAGGTCGAGACGGTGCTCGAACTGAGAGCCGACGAGCCCGTCCTGCGAGTGGCCACGTCCTTCGTGAACCCGAGTCGCGACCACCGGGTCCGGGTGCACCTCCCGCTGCCCGAGCCGGCGCGCACCTCGGAGGCGGAGAGCGCATTCGCCGTCGTCGAGCGAGGGCTCACGGCGGAGGGGCGCTCGGATGAGTTCGGCCTTCCGACGGCTCCGGCGGACCGGTTCGTCTCCGCCGGAGGGCTGACCGTCGTCCATGACGGCGTCACCGAGTATGAGCTCGTCGACATTGTGCCGGGACCGGACGGGGACGCCGCCGGGACGATCGCGCTCACCGTGCTCCGGGCCACGGGCATGCTCTCCCGCCTCGGCATGGCCTACCGGCCCTTCCCGGCCGGCCCACTCACGCCGGTCGAAGGATTGCAGATGACCGGGAAACGCATCACCCTCGCTTACGCCCTGGCGCTGGGGCACGACGACACCTACGCGCTGGCCGACGACGTCCTTTTGCCCTTCGAAATCGTCTCCGCCCAAGGAGGCGGCGGCCGTCCCGCGTCGGGTTGCGCGCTCGGCATCGAGGGGGCACAGGTGAGCGCCCTGCGCCGGGTCGGCGGGGTCGTCGAGGTCCGCGTCTTCAATCCCACCCCTCACCCGAGCACGGTGACCCTGCCCGGACATTCGGGATGGCTGGTGAACCTGCGGGGCTACCCCGAGCGACCGTTCGAAGGGTCGTTCGATCTACGCCCCTTCGGTATCGCCACCGCACGCCTGCGCACCGACTGAACCGGGTTCCTCATCCCGGGCGCAACACCTCGGACAGCCTCTCCCAGCGCACGTTGCGTCGGCGATCCGCTGCCACCCCGGTCCCGTCGGCCTCGTGACCGGCGCGCCCGAGCCACCAAAGTTGCACGCGGCCCAGGTCCTTCAAAAGGCGCGGCCGCAACGGCTTGGTCGTGTACTCGTCGTGGGACGCCGCGAGGAGAGCGGTCTGGAACTCGTCGCTGATCAAGACCGTGCCCGGGTTCCCGATGTTGACGATCCGGTGGGCCAAATTGACCGTCGACCCGAAGTAGTCGCCTTCGCGCAAGAGAACGGGCCCCACGGCCAACCCGACCCGCACGTCGGAGAGCAGCTCGTCGTCTGCGTAGGCGTCGGCGAGATCGAGTCCGATGCGGGCTGCGTCGGCGACGCTCTCGACCACGAACATGACCTCGTCACCGATCATTTTGACCACCCGGCCCCCGAGCCCGGTCACGATGTCATGGGAGAGCTCTTCGAAGCGCCGCACGACCGCGGCCAGCTCGGTATCGCTCAGATGCTGGCTCAGCAGGGTGAAGCCCACCATGTCGGCGAAGCCGACGGCCAATACCGGGCTCTCACCCGGGGCCGCGCCCCGGCTGCGCAGCATCATGGCCCGTCTGATCCCCGCCGCCACCTGCCTTCTCCACACGAACTCGAGCAACCGGGCCATGGCGGGAATGGTGACGTCGGCCACACTGGCGAACGAGTCGGCCGCCAGGACCTGGTCGTAGTCGGAGTTGAACATGTGCCCGGGCACCAGCTCGGCCTCGGCGATGCGCGACATGGACGAGCCGATGACACGGGCCATCTGCAACGCGGTGTCGGTGCGGGTGGCACCGAGCGCCTGCATCCCTTGGAACAGCCGGACCGCTTCGAGATCGAGGTCGGTGAAGGAACGCTCGTCGTCACTCACGTTGGGGAAGCCGAGGGCGCGCCAGAATCGCAAGAGCGTCTCATGGTTCACGCCGGTGAGCTCCGCCACCTCGCGCCGGGTGTACCGCTTCCGGGAGGGCACCAGCACGCGGTCGAAGACGAAGAGGTCGAGCACGTCGTCGGCCAGCGCCTTGTCGATCTCCTCATCCGTGGCGCCGTGGAGGTGGAGAAGCTCGCGCACGTGCGCCAACGCCGCCGCCCGTCGCTCTTCGTCGGGTCCGTCCACGCTCGACCCGGTCGGCCCGAAAGGGGCGCTCAACGCTGCGGCCCCCGCAGCAAGGCCTCGTCCCACTCGGGACGCGACGGGCGGTCCATCAGCGCCATGAGCGCGTCGCGCGGTGAGCAGCGTCCCGCGACGATGGCCTCCACCTGCTCGGCGATCGGCATCTCGACGCCGTGGCTCCGGGCCAGACCCACCAACGGGCCCGCGCTCTTGACCCCTTCGGCCACCATCTGCATCCCGCTCACGATCTCGTGCAGCGACCGACCCTGCCCGAGCTCGAATCCGACCGTCCGGTTACGGCTTTTGGGACTGGCGCAGGTGGCCACGAGGTCACCGACGCCCGCCAGGCCACCGAAGGTGAGCACCTTGCCCCCCAAGGCAACTCCGAGGCGGCCCAGCTCGGCCAGGCCCCGGGTGATCAACACCGCCCGCGTATTCTCACCGAATCCCAGGCCGTCACAGATGCCGGCGGCAATGGCCATCACGTTCTTCGTCGCCCCGGCGATCTCACAACCGACGACGTCGGTGCCCATGTACACACGAAAGGTGCGGGTGTGCACCAGGTCCTGGACGCGCCGGGCCAAAACCTCGTCGGGCAGGGCGACGACGCTGGCGGCGGGTTGCCCTTCGGCCACTTCCCGGGCCAGGTTCGGACCGGTCAGGACCCCGGCCGGGATGCCGGGGAGGACCTGGGTGGCGACCTCGGACATCCGAAGGTTGCTCCCGGTCTCGATCCCCTTGGCCAGGCTGATGATGGCCTCGACCCCGGAGGCGAAGGGCGTGCAAAGCTCGAGCACGCTGCGAAATCCGTGGGAGGGAACAGCCATGAACACGACGTCGGCACCGTGCAATGCCTCCTTGAGGGAGGACGTGGCGGTGAGCCCGTCGGGCAGGCGGATCCCCGGGAGATAGGTCCCGTTTTCCCGAGTCTTGGCAATGGAGGATGCGAGGTCGGGCGACCGCACCCACAGGGCAACCGGGTGCGATGCGCCCACCAGGGCCGCCACGGCCGTGCCCCACGAGCCGGCGCCGATCACTGCCACCCTGTCGCTCATCGCCACGAGCCTAGGGCGGCGGCCACGGGGCGGCACTCTCGCACGCACTTACACTGTGCCCCAGTGCCCGCCAGCGTCACGGCCTCGATGCAGATTCCACCTCCCCCATCCCGAGCACCCCTCGGGCGCGAAGTCGTGCTCATCCCCGTCAAGGGGTTCGGGCAGGCCAAGCGGCGCCTCGGGGGATCCATGAGCGACGAGAAGCGGGTGCAACTGGTCCGCTCCATGGCCGAAAAGGTCTTCGCGGCCTGTTCCCCACTCCCGGTCGCCGTGGTGTGCGACGATCCAGAAGTGGCCGAATGGGCCACGGCCCTCGGTGCGAGCGTCATGTGGGAGCCCGGTCAAGGGCTCAACGGCGCGGTGGCGGCCGGGGTGGAGCAATTGGCGAGTGCGGGTGTCGAGTGGGTCACCGTGGCCCATGGCGACCTTCCCCATGCCCGCGACCTCGGCGCGCTCGCTCCCTTCGCCGGCATCACCTTGGTACCGGATCGCAAGGACGACGGGACCAATGTCCTCCGGCTTCCGGTGGGATGCGGTTTCCGATTCGCCTACGGTCCCGGCTCGTTCCGGTCACACCGCGCCGAAGCAGTCCGGCTCGGGCTGCCGGTCCGGGTGCTACGGATACCCGCGCTGGCCTACGACGTGGACTGGCCGGCCGATGTCGACGAGCTGACGACGTGACCGACGGCGGCACGCGGGCCCGGATCGTTCCGGTGAACGACCTTCCCGCGCGCGGTGCACCCACACGCGATCTGCACGTCCCCGTGTCCGTGCTGGCCATCGGCGCCCATCCCGATGACATCGAGTTCGGCTGCGGCGCCACGCTGGCCAAGTGGGCGGCGGCGGGCGCCGTCCTCCACCACCTTGTGCTGACCGACGGTGCGAAGGGAAGTTGGGACCCCGCTCAGGATGCGTCGGCGCTCATCGCCTCGCGCAAGGAGGAACAACGGCGCGCCGCCGCGCTTCTCGGCGGGGGCGACGTCACCTTCCTCGGTCGGATCGACGGTGAGCTCCGCAATGACACCAGCACCCGGTGGGAGGTCTCCCGGTTGTTGCGCCTCATCCGTCCCGACGTCGTGTTGGGCCACGACCCCTGGCGCCGGTACCGTCTCCATCCCGATCACCGGGCGGCGGGGTTCATCGTCACCGACTCCATCGTCGCCGCGCGCGATCCCCACTTCTTCGCCGATCAGGAGCTCATGCCGCATCGCCCGTCGGCCCTCCTGCTGTGGGAGGCCGACGAAGCGAACCACGTCGAGGACGTCACCGATTTCGTGGAGACCAAGATCGCGGCCCTCCTGGCCCACGAGAGCCAGTTTGCGAGCACCATGGGCATCGAGGGGGGCGGGACGAGCGAGTTCGAGGCGTTCACCGCCCAGATACGAGACCAGTTGCGCCAGCACGGTGGGATCGCCGATCTGCCCTACGGCGAGAGCTTTCACCTCATGACCGAGTTGTAGGCACCAGAGAGAGACCCCCAATTGCAAAGTCGGGGGCCCGGAGGCCCCCGACTTCACACGCTCCCGAAGGAACGGACTGCCTAACGGGCTGCCTTGCGAGCAGGTGCCCGACGGACCGCCTTCTTCGCAGTCGTCCGCTTGACGGCCTTCTTGGCCGGGGTGCGACGCACTGCCTTCTTTGCGGGTGCCTTCTTGGCCACCCTCTTCGCCGGTGCCCTTTTCACGGCCTTCTTGGCCGGGGCCCGCTTTACTGCTTTCTTTGCCGCAGTGGCCCGCTTCACGGCCTTCTTGGCCGGGGCGCGCTTGACTGCCTTCTTAGCCGGTGCCCTTTTCACGGCCTTCTTGGCCGGGGCCCGCTTCACTGCCTTCTTTGCTGGGGCCCTTTTCACGGCCTTCTTGGCCGGGGCGCGCTTTACTGCCTTCTTCGCCGGGGCTCGCTTGACTGCTTTCTTTGCTGGGGCCCGTTTCACGGCCTTCTTGGCCGGGGCCCGTTTTTTCGCGGCTACTGCCACAGGTGCACCTCCCTAGGAGCATTGTCACTGAATAGAGGTGAAGCCTGCGTCACGTCGATGGGAAGAACCCATCGTCGTGCGCACTGCCGCACCGATTTCTTTGTCACTCGGGACATACGACCCGTACGAAGTTGGTTCATCGACCATTTCGTCATACGAGAAGTCCGTTCCGATAGCCCGAAGTGCAACGATTGATTGAGGTGATGAGGCACTGCATGTGGCGCGTCTCCGGCATTCCAACACCTTTATCTGGCGCGCTGCACACTGTCGCGTCGCAGCACATGACAACCCTCCATAACGCTTCGGGTAGACACATTCTCTGTTGTCAACCTGCTCAGGTCAAGTATCCCCTCTTCGCGGCACACTTCTGCGCGCCGAATTGCGCGTTGTGTTTTCAGATCGCGTGCGCGCTCCGCGTGATCGCAATTCGCACGCGTTCGTTGTGCAACACAGAACTCCGTCGTTCGATATCGAACAATGTGCGATGGATTTTTGCTTCACCGCACGCGACGATCGAAGCAATGTCCACACCATCACGACGAACGAATCAACGCGTCGAGTTGCGGCGGCGATGATGGGATTCGACGCGCGCGATCGTGGAGGCGACGGGTACAACATCTACCTCGGAAGCGGCGGGGGTGGTTGGTCGTGGGCGGGGCCGCAACGGTCGACTCTGGTGCTGGGCCCTTCGCGCTCGGGAAAGACGTCATCCCTGGTCATACCCAATATTCTGCTGGCCCGAGGGCCGGTCGTCTCCACGTCGACCAAGCCCGATGTGATGACTGCGACCGCATCGGCGCGCACGCGCGAGGGATGGGCCTTCCTCTTCGATCCGAGCGGTGAAATCGAATGTCCCGCACACGTGCAACGCGTCGGCTGGTCGCCGTTGACAACGGCCATCCGTTGGGATGCCGCGGTGCAGACTTCCGATGCCATGGTCAGTGCGGCGCGCTCGGGTAGCGTCGGCATCGCGCGTTCGCCGGGAGAGCAACATTGGACCGAACGGGCGAGTGCCCTGCTCTCACCCTTGCTCCATGCGGCCGCGATTGAATCCCTTCCCATGCGGACCGTGGTGCGGTGGATCGATCGCCATGATGGAGCGACTCCACTGCAGATCCTCTCCCGAACCGTCGGCGACGACGCCACGGCGACAGATCTCTTAGCGGGCATCGTCGGCACCGATGCGCGGGAGCAATCCGGCATATGGTCCACCGCGTCAGGTGTCCTGGCGGCCTACAGATCGGAATCCGCGCTGGAGTCGACCGAGCTCCCTCCACTCGACGCCGCCGAGTTCTGTCGCGGCGTCAACACCATGTACATCTGCTCCGCCGGTCGACGGCAGGACCAATTCGCTCCACTCGTCGTCGCCGCCCTCGGCGATGTGCGCGACGCCACGTACGAGCGAGAATGGTCTGGAGAGCGACTGCCACCCACATTGCTCGCCCTTGACGAGCTGGCCAACATCGCTCCCATTCCCGACCTGCCCGCCCTCCTGAGCGAGGGGGCGGGACAGGGTCTGCTCGTGATGGCGTGCCTGCAGGACCTGTCCCAAGCCCGCGGCCGCTGGGGTTCTGCCGCGGACGGCTTCCTCACTCTGTTCGGCACCACTGTGGTGTTCCCCGGAATCGCCGACGTCGGCACGTTGCGCGACCTGAGTGCACTGGCCGGCGATCACGAGGTCGCCACGACGACCGTGGGTCACGCCCTGGGCGAACGGGGACGCAGCAGGCCCTCGAGTTCAGTCAGCACCGTACGCGTGCCGCGGCTCCCGGTGGATGTGATCTCGCGGGGAACGCCCGGGTGTGCGCTCGTGCTCAGTCCCGAGAGATCCTTCGGGTCGGTGACCCTCACCCCCGCGCACAGCTCGAGCCCGTGGCGCGAGCTGACCGCAGCCGGGCGGGCGCACCCGGACCGGGCTCCGGCCGGGCGGAGCCGCTGAGGACGGGGCCGAGACCCTTTAACGACCCCGGTCCATCTCGTGGGTGCGCGCGGCACGCCACCCCAACCGCCGGCACGCGACTTCAATGTGCCGGGCCGTCTGGAGATGGTCGACCAGGCGGTCGGTCGGCAGCGAGGAGATCCCCGAGGGCAGGGCGTCGCCGCCGAGGGCATCGGCCGCCCCGGCCACCCCCCAACGCCCGCGGTAGTCGTCGATGGCACGCGCCGCCTCGCGCCAGACTTCGTGGTCCACCGGGTCCAGCGGTCGCGGCCCGAGCGTGGCGAGGAGATGCCCGCCCGGGACCACGCTGCGCAAGGTGCGACGGTCCTCGGCGACACCCACCTGCGCACGGTCCGACAGGGCCGGGGTCCAGAGTCGTGCCAGCTGTTCCAGCCCGTGCTCCTCCGCGCCGTCCACCGCGGCGGTGGCGAAGGCGGCGACCACGTCCCGGCGACGTGCCGCACCATCGGGGGCGAAGGACAGCATCGCTCCGAAACGATGCTCGTGGACGGTCTGGGCCGGCGGGCGAGCCGGGCGCGGCGCGAGGACAGCGGCCATCTCGGCGCGGGGATCACCGAACGACCGCGCCCGGCGTTGCCACTGCGACGACAGCTCGGCGAAGTCGAGACCGGAGCGCTTGTCCGGACGCGTGGCCGCCCACGCCACCCGGGCACCCCGGGCGGAGTGGGCCCCCTGCTCGGCCATGTACCTCCGGATATCAGCGGCACGGGACGAGAACTCGCCCAACAGGAGCGGGGACACGCCTGCGACCTGCGCCCGCAACCCTGGAGCCTCGAGGAAGCGGAGGCCCAGATGAACGGAGAGCCGGGCCCGCAGGTGCGACTCGTAGACGGCCGATGCGGCGGCGCGATGAGCCGACAGGCCCCGATGGTCGCACGCGCTCCAGCGGCCGTCGAGACCGTGCACCATGTTGGCCATCACGATATGGGTGTGCAGGTGCGGGTCGAGATTGCGGTTCACCCCGTGGGTGAACGACGCCGCCACCAGACCCGTCGTCGGCACGATCTCGCGCTGCTCGCCCGAGCCCCGCGGCGCGGACAGCGCGTGCGACTCGACGTAGCGCAGCGCGCCCTGCACCCCCTCGTGGTGCGCGGCGACGACACGACGGGACGCCTCCTCCCCGCCCAACGCGAACACGACGCTCACCGACTTCGGCGCGCTGAAGGTCAGATCGAACCCGAGAACCGTGGCCCGCTCCGAGCGCAACCGGTGCCCGGAGGTGGGATGGCGACCGTCGAGGACCGCCCGCAGCTGGCCCGCATCGATGGCGCCCCGTAGGCCCAGTCCCTCGGCCGCCCGGCCGCACCAGGCCGCCTGCCCGCCATCCCCGCCCCGCGGCGGCAGGGGCAGCTCCTGGGCCAGGTCGGAGAGGTAGTACTCGGCCCCGGTCGTGGTGAGGCGGTGCATACCGACCATTCGACCGCCTCCGCTTCTCCCCAGACTTAACTACCTTTCATGTTATTCTATGTCTTTCTGGTATATCTTCAGCACCTTGGCGGCGGCACGTGCGGCCAAGTCGGTGAGTTCGGCCGGGCGCACCACGTACGCCTGGGGGCCGAGTTGGAGGAGCAGTCGTTCGAACCAGGCCATCCCGGCGACATCGAGAAGGACGTCGGTCACCGCCCCGTCCGCCGAATGCGCCACCGCGCGCACGGGCACGGACTCCGGCACCCATTGCGCGCCCTCGCCCAGGTGGAGCTGGACTTCGACGGCGCCGGGACCGGGGAGAAAGGAGTCCTCGGCGGCCCGCAGGGGGCGGGGCGTCGACGTGCCCGGTTCCCCATGCGGGCGTACGGCGCCGATGCGATCGACCCGGAAGCGCCGCACGTCCCCCGCCCGGTGGCAGAACGCATCGAGGTACCAGTGGCCGTCCATGGTGATCACCTGGACCGGTTCGACGACCCGCGTGGTCGACTCGTCGCGTGACGCCGAGTGGTAATCGATCTCCACGGCCTGCGCACCATCGCAGGCGCGCCGGACGGCGGCGAGGGACTGGGGAGCGTCGACGTCGACGCCGATGGCCTCGCGCGATCCCAGGGCCGCATCGAGCTTGGAGAGGGCGCGGCGCAGCGCCCCGTCGTCGGGCCCTGGCACGGCCATGATCAAGCGGGCCGACGCCGCCACGGCGAAGCCCTCCGCCGGCGTCAGGCGGCGGGGCCGGGCGAATTCGGGAGGCAGAAAGGCCCGCACGGAGGTCTCCGACACCTCTATCTCCATCAGCGTGTCCGGGGTATAGGGAGGAACCCCGCAGCAGGCCGCCAGCTCGAGCTCGCGAATCAGCTCGTCCTCGTCCATTCCGAAGCGCCGGGCCACGTCGGCGATGGGGGCCTCGCCCACCTGGGCCAACCACCCGACCACGGCCAGCAGCCGGCGTAGGCGCTGGCTCGTCTCCCTCCCGGGCACGGGGCGGATTGCCTCGCCGTCCCCTGACCCGGGATGGGAGGCCGGGAGGTCCGGCACCGTCAGCCCGTCCGGAAGGCCCGCTCCCGCCGCGATATCCGTCAGCCAGGCCACCATCTCCGCACGGAACTCGGGCGGCTCGAGAATCTCGGCGTGGTCGAGAAGGCCGAGGATCCAGGAACGGACGGCCGGGAACCCGGCCACCCGGAGGCCGATGATGACCGACCCGTCGTCGCCCCGGCTCTCGACCTTGTCGCTCCCGACCTCTTCGGCGATCCTCGGCCCCTCCCTGGCGTCCACCCGGATCCGGGTGACGACGTGGTCCTCGCCCTCGGCGCGCCAGGGCTCGTCGGGCAGGGAGGCCCGGATGTCGATGCCTTCGGGGAGCACGGCACCACCGGGTGACCCCAGCACCACGGCATCCTCGACGCGATCGACGCGAAAGGTGCGCACCGCTTCGCGCTCGAGGTCCCATGCGACCAGGTACCAGTGCCCGAACCGGAACCACAGGCCTGCGGGGGCCACGCGGCGGGCCGTCTGGCGGTACGTGAAGGAGGCCACGGCCTGGGTGCGCACCGCTTCGAAGAGGTCGATGAGGGCTCGCGGCGTCTCGAGTGTCGCGATGGGTCGGACCTCCCCCAGACCGGTCGCGCCCAACTTCAAAAGAGCATCCCGCCCACTAGGATCGTCGAGGTGCACGCCGGCGACGGCAAGGTGGAGGGCTACCTGCTCATCGGGCGCGAGGGCCAGGTCCGGCAGGTAGAACGCCTCGCGATCGATCAGGTACCCGTACTGCTCCTCACCGGGCAGGCGGATCGTCCGGACCGGGATGCCCTCGTCGCGCAGGAGCCGCTTGTCGCGTTCGAAGGCTTGTCGGCGCGCCGCGTGCTCCACCGGATAGCCGGGCACCTGCAGGGCGATCGCGTCGAGCGGGAGCGGCTGATCGGTGTTGAGAAGGACCAGGACAAGGTCCGTCACGCGTTCGAGTCGGTCGAGTCGTGCCGGGCCAGCCATCGGGGAGAGCCTACGGCCGCGGCTGTCACATGACCGCACTGGGCCAGGCCTTCAATTGGCACCTCGACATCTTTTGGACCCTGGCCATCCCGGCCCTCGCCGTGGCCTACATCTGGGCCACGCGGGAGGAGGACTGCCGGCCCACCGGGCGTCAGCGCCGCTTCTTCGTCCTCGGGGTGGTCGCCCTGCTGGTCGCCTTCATGTGGCCTCTGGGCGACCTCGCCGCCCACTGGTCCCTCCTGGCCCTGGTCCTGCAGCGACTGCTTCTCACCCTCGCCATCCCGCCCCTGCTGGTCACCGGTACGCCGCGCCCGATCATCGCCCGCCTCACCCGCCCCGCCGCCGTCGACGCGGTGCTGCGCCTCGTCGTCAAGCCCGTGCCGGCCGTGGGCATCGTCACGGTGGTGGCCGTCGGGACGCTCACGACGGGAGTGGTCAGCCTGGCCGCCCACTCCGACGTGGCGCGAGCGGTGATCCAGATCGTCGTCCTCCTGTCGGGCTTCGTCCTGTGGGCACCCGTGCTCACCGAGTTGCCGGGGAGGCAGCCTCTTTCGGCCGTCGGCCGGGGCGGTTACCTGATCGTGCAGTCCATAGTGCCGAGCTTTCTCTCGGTGGTGTGGATCTTCGCCCGCCGGCCCCTCTACGCCTCCTACGACCATCACACGCGTGTGCTCGGCATGTCGCCGGTCCTCGATCAGCAGCTGGCCGGCTTCTTGGCCAAACTGAGCACGATCGCCGTGCTCTGGACAGTGGCCTTCACCCTCCTGACCCGATCGCAGGTCACCACGGGCACCGACGAGGACCCCGAACCGCTGATCTGGTCGGACGTCGAGCGCGAGATAGAACGGGCGAACCGGCGCGACCGGCGCAGCCACCGACCCCCTGCGCCGACACCTCCCGAGGCGCCACCGGCTGCGCCGCCCACCTGAGCGCGGCGACGCTGACCGCGGCACCGCTCAGGCCAGTGCGGCTCCCTTGAGCTCCTCGAGCGACAGTTCGGCCGTCTGATTGCCCCCGCATTGCGGGCACTGCTCCACGTGGCGCCACGAACGCAGGAGACGGGTTCCCTCGGGATTCAAGAGCACCACGAACGATTCGGAGATGGGGTCGATCTCCAAGCCGTAGTAGGCCCGCCACGCCGTCGTAGCCGCGTGCGCGTCGAGCGACAGTCCCTTGAGAATCCTGCGGAACCGGAGTTTGTCCGTGTCGAAGATCCATGTGCTGTGGCATGACTCCAGCACGAAAATCGAATCGTCGGATACGCGCTCCACCTGCTTGATCATGCCGGATCCATTACCGAAAAAAGCCGCGGTTCAACCTCATCTTCGTTGCGAGTTGATGACAAATCGAGGCGTACCAGCTGACATGGCTATTGCGGCCCGGCGTCATGTTTGCGACCCACCATGTACTCCCGCTTGGTGCGGAGCTGCCGGAGAACGGAGGAGAGGACGATCCGGGTGTCCGCCGGATCGAGGACCTGATCGACCAGGCCGCGCTCGGAGGCCGGCCAGGGATTCAGGAACGACTCCTCGTACCCGGCTTCCCGCTCGCCCCTCTCGGTGGCGTCTATCCCACGGTGCAGGATCTGCACCGCTCCCGACGCGCCCATGACGGCGATCTCCGCGGCCGGCCAGGCCAGACAGATGTCGTTGCCGATGCCCCGCGAGTCCATGACGATGTAGGCCCCGCCGAATGCCTTGCGGAGGATGAGGCACACGCGGGGCACGGTCGCCTGTGCGTAGGCGAAGGCGAGCTCGGCCCCGTGACGGATCATCCCGCGCCACTCGAGATCCTTGCCCGGCAGGAAACCAGGAGTGTCCACCAGGCTCACCAGGGGGAGGTTGAAGGAGTCGCAGAACCGGACGAAACGGGCCGCCTTCTGGGAGGCGGCGATGTCCAACGTGCCCGCGAGGATCCGGGGTTGGTTCGCCACGATGCCCACCGGGATCCCCCCGATCCGGCAGAATCCCGTGACGATCTGCCCGGCCCAGCGGGACCACAGTTCCCGGAACTCCCCGTCGTCCGCCACGATCCGAACGACCTCGCGCACGTCATAGGTGGCGGACTTGCGCTCGGGGATCAGGTCGCGGAGCTCGGGGGTGGAGCGCCCTTCGGGATCGGCCGTCGGCTCAGAAGGAGGGAGCTCATCGGCGTGTGAGGGCAGGTACTCGAGCAGGCCCGCCAGGGCGCCCTCGACATCGTCGGCCTCCACGGAGCACAGCCCGCTCGACCTGGCGTGAGTGGCCGCGCCACCCAACTCGTGCAGGCCGACCTCGACACCGGTGAATTCGGCCACCATCTGGGGGCCCGAGACGAAGGCGACGGCTTCGGCGCTCATGACCACCAGGTCGGCCAGCCCGAGCAGGAGCGACGGCCCCGAGACGACGGGCCCGGTGGCCGCCATGAGCACCGGGACGATGCCGCTGCAGCCGGCAATGGCCGCGGCCGCCTTGCCCCAGCCATGGAGGGCGGCCACGCCCTCCCCTACATCGGCGCCGCTCGAGGCGACGATGAAGACGAACGGCATGCGGAGACGCCTCGCCAGGTCGGCCGACTCGGCCAGGCGGGTCCCATCGGCGTGGGTGAGCGCTCCCCGCCGCTCCGACGGGATCGAGCGGGTGATCACCACGTTGCGCCCAGCCATGCGGCCGACGCCGGAGATGACCGTGCCGGTTATCCCCTTGCCGATACCGATGCGATCGGCCACACGTACATTCACTGAAGCCGAATATAGACACCCTGGGGCGGGCAGCCCCGCCCCGGGAAGGACCTAGTCCCGGGCCTCGGACCGGCGCCAGGGGCCCGAACGGCCCCCTGACTTCTCCCAGAGGGCCACGTGATCGATGGTCATGGTGCGGTCCGAGGATTTGCACATGTCGTAGATGGTCAAGGCCGCCGTGGTGCAGGCCATCATCGCCTCCATCTCCACGCCGGTACGGTCCACGGTCTCGACCTGGGCTTCCACCTCGACATAGTCGTCCCCAATCGAGAAATTGACCGCGATGGTGCCCACCAGGACGGGGTGGCACATGGGGATGAGCTCAGCCGTCCGCTTGGCCGCCCCGATGCCGGCGATCCGTGCCGCTGCCAGCACATCGCCCTTCGTGATGGCGTTGTTCGCCACCAGGGTGGTCGTCTCGGGCAACATCGAGACCCGGCAGCGGGCCAGGGCCCGGCGATGGGTCGGCTCCCGGGGCGTGACATCGATCACACGCGCACCGCCTAGCGGATCGAGGTGGGCCAGGCTGCGATCGGACACGGGTCCCTAGTGTACGGCCTCCGCACACTGGGCGTTGCCAACTTCGCGCCAACTTCGCGGTGGACACCGGGTGGACCCCGGGTGGACCCCGGTGGCCCCCCGGTGGTTGGTCCCCGGCCGCCGTCGGGTAGAGTTGGCAGTCGCAAGCAGTGAGTGCCAATCCGTTCACAGTGAGTGCCGAACCAAGGAGTCCAATTGCCGACCTATGAGTACGCCTGCACGGCGTGTGGGCACCGGCTTGATGCTGTGCAGAAGTTCACCGACGACGCCCTGACCGAGTGCCCGGAGTGCGGCGGCAAGCTGCGCAAGGTGTTCGGAGCCCCGGGAATCGTCCTGAAGGGCAGCGGCTTCTACAAG
>Ga0182030_10003901_pt1 | contig 31802 bp, 27 predicted proteins | sample 812S3MmetaG_FD_121299 | JGI IMG/M metagenome (GOLD analysis project Ga0182030, IMG submission 121299) | Permafrost microbial communities from Stordalen Mire, Sweden - 812S3M metaG (Illumina Assembly) | ecosystem: Environmental > Terrestrial > Soil > Wetlands > Permafrost | place: Sweden... | reverse complement strand
TCCAGCTCGCGATCTGCACCGCGGCCTGCCCGACCTTGCCGTTGACGCCCATCACCAGCACGGTGTCGCCCCCGGTCGGCTTGCCGGCGCGGCGAAAACCCTCCATCGCCGTGACAAAGGGCACGCCGATCCCGGCGGCTTCGTCCCACGACATGTTTTTCGGCTTCTCCACCACCGCATCGGCTTCGACGGCGAGATGGCTGGCGTGGCTGCCGTCACGGCGTATCCCGAGGTCGCCCGACGAGCCGAACACCTCGCGGCCGATCCATTCGGCCGCGCCATCGACCACGATTCCGGCATAGTCGCGGCCGGGCGTGCGCGGAAAGATTGCGTAGGGCATCAGCCCGGTGGCGGCCTTGACGTCGGACGGATTCACCGCCGCCGCCTTGACCTCGACCAGCACCTGGTCGGCGGCGCGCGACAGCGCGCGCCGCTCGATGGTCGGCGCCAGCGACGCCGGATCGGCCGCCTTGGCGGGCAGGCGCAGGCAGCGCGCTTCGACGGAGACCGGCGGTTTGGAAGCTGACGTCATGGCGGTTTTTCCGGCTTTTGCTTGCGACCTTTCGAGGCGGATTTCAGGTCCGCAGGGATCGTTGACAGCGTGGTCGCTTGGCAGCATGACTAACCGACTGGCCGCCCAGTTCAAGAGGCTTGTTCCAACAGGTCCAAGGCGGCACCGGGAGATGGTTTTGGTTCCGACCCCAATCGACAGTCCACGGCAATTTCCACGCAGCCTGCCGCGGAGACCGCAGTGAACGCCGCCGCAGCACTTTCGCCCGACGATCTGGCGCGCGCCTGCGCCGAGGCGATGTGGAAGGAAGACGACGCCAGCCAGGGCCTCGGCATGGAGATCCTGCAGATCAGGCCCGGCGAAGCGGTGCTGGCCATGACGGTCAAGCCGCATATGGTCAACGGCCACGGCATCGCCCATGGCGGCTTCATCTTCACGCTGGCGGATTCGGCGTTCGCCTTTGCCTGCAACTCCCACAACGAGCGCGCCGTCGCCGCGCAGTGCAACATCGCCTTTATCAGGCCGGGCCGGCTCGGCGACCGGCTGATCGCTGTGGCGCGGGAAATCTCGCGCACCGGGCGCTCCGGAATCTACGATGTGCGGGTCACGGCCGATGATGCCGCGGTGGCCGAGCTACGCGGCCATTCCCGCACCGTCGGCGGCGCCTGGGTGCCGACTGCGAACGCCGACGCCACGTTGAAGTGAACCGCCCTTTCGGGAAGCCTGCGATGAGCTCGAACCAGCAACGATCCACCCCAGAAAGTTATCGCGCCGAAATGGACGACGCCGAACGCGCCTCCCGCGACGAGATCATGGCGCTGCAACAGAAGCGCCTGGCCTGGACGCTGGCGCACGCCTACGACAATGTGAACCATTACCGCAAAGCCTTCGACCAGGCCGGCGTGCACCCTTCCGACTTCGGGCAATTGTCCGACCTTGCAAAATTCCCGTTCACGGTGAAGACCGACCTGCGCGACAATTATCCGTTCAACATGTTCGCGGTGCCGCGGGAAAAACTGGTGCGCGTCCACGCCTCCTCCGGAACCACCGGCAAGCCGATCGTGGTCGGATACACCAGGGCCGATATCGAGATGTGGTCGGACGTGATGGCGCGCTCGATCCGCGCCGCCGGCGGCCGCGCCGGCATGCTGATGCACAATGCCTATGGCTATGGCCTGTTCACCGGCGGCCTCGGCGCGCATTACGGCGCCGAGCGGCTCGGCTGCACGGTGGTGCCGGTGTCCGGCGGCATGACCGAGCGCCAGGTGCAGCTGATCAACGATTTCAAGCCCGACATCATCACGGTGACGCCGAGCTACATGCTGGCGATCCTGGACGAATTCAAGCGGCAGGGCCTGGACCCGCGCCGCTCGTCGCTGAAATTCGGCATCTTCGGCGCCGAACCATGGACCAACGCGATGCGCGCCGAGATCGAGACGGCGTTCGAGATGGACGCCACCGACATCTACGGATTGTCCGAAGTGATCGGGCCCGGCGTGGCGCAGGAATGCGTCGAGACCAAGGACGGCCTGCATGTCTGGGAAGATCATTTCTATCCGGAGGTGATCGATCCCGACAGCGGCGCGGTGCTGCCCGACGGCGAAAAGGGCGAACTGGTGTTCACCTCGCTGACCAAGGAAGCGTTTCCGATCATCCGCTACCGCACCCGCGACCTGACGCGGCTGCTGCCGGGGACGGCGCGGCCGGGGATGCGGCGCATGGAAAAGGTCACCGGGCGTTCCGACGACATGATCATCCTGCGCGGCGTCAATGTGTTCCCGACCCAGATCGAGGAAGTGCTGCTCGCCACCCACTGGTGCGGCGGACATTTCATCATCGAATTGACGCGCGAGGGGCGGATGGACGAGATGACGGTGGTGGCGGAAGCCCGGGCCGAACACTGGGACGGCGACGGCCTGGTCGAGCACACCGAGCGGGTCACCGCCTATATCAAGAACACCATCGGCATCTCGGCGCGGGTCACGGCGGTGGCGCCGGCAACCCTGGAGCGTTCGCTCGGCAAGGCCAAACGCGTGCTCGACAAGCGGCCGAAGGAATGACACCGGGCTGGAGCGGATCGCGCGCAGCGTGCTAGGCTCGCGCCCGATGCGCATCCTTGCCGCAGGGCTATCGCATATGATGCAATGGACGACTTGAATGGCGGGCGCCCATGACTGTGCCCTCTCCCCTTGCAGGAGAGGGCCTGTGAAACGCCTGCAACAAACCCTGCCGGGTGAGGGGTATGCTCCGTGTCGACCCCTCACCCAGCCAGGTCTTGCTGGCGTCATTGTGCCCTCTCCCGCAAGGGGAGAGGGCTCAGCCACGAGCGCCCGCTGCTCGTTCCCATGCGATCGCCCTGCCGCCTGCGGGGAAAGGGTAGCCCAGGACTCCGGCGGTGCTCCCGGGTCGGCCCTCCCCTGCAGATTCCCTTGCCCTCAAGACAGCGAGTTCAGCCATGGCCGATTCCGATCTACCCTCCGCCACCGAAATCGTCGCCGCGATCCGCGACCGCAAGATCACCGCCGTCAGCGTGGTGCGGGCCGCGCTCGAACGCGCCGAGCAGCTTAAAGACCTGAACCTGTTCATTGTCCTCAACAGGGACGCTGCGCTGGCAGCGGCGGCCGAGGTCGATGCCGGCGTGAGGCGTGGCGCGCTGGCCGGTCTGCCGATCGTGGTCAAGGACAACATCAACACCGCCGAGCTGCCGACCTCGGGCGGCACCCCGGCCTTGCAGCATGCGCGGCCGACCGCGAACGCGCCGTCGCTGCAGAAACTGCTCGATGCCGGCGCCATCATCATCGGCAAGACCAACATGCATGAGCTCGCCTTCGGGATCACCAGCAGCAACCTGGCGCCGTTCGCGGGCGCGGTGAAAAATCCCTATGACCCAACCCGGATTCCCGGCGGCTCGTCCGGCGGAACTGCGGCGGCGATTGCGGCGCGCGTGGTCAGCTGCGGGCTCGGATCGGACACCGGCGGCTCGACCCGGGTGCCGGCGGCGCTGACCGGGACGGTGGGACTGCGGCCCTCGGTCGGCAATGGCGGCGCCGAGCGGCGCTACCACGACGCCGACAGCGTGGTGCCGATCAGCCATACCCGCGACACCGTCGGCCCGATGGGCCGCAGGGTTGCGGACGTGGCCCTGCTCGATTCCGTGATCACCGGCACCGCGCTGGCCACGCCAGAGCCGCTGCACGGCAAGCGGCTCGGCATTCCCTCCTCATTCTGGAGCGGGCTCGATCGCGACGTCGAAGCCGTGGCCAGGGCCGCCCGCGCCAGGCTCGCGGACGCGGGCGTCGTGCTGGTCGATGCCGATCTGGCCGGACTGTTCGGACAGAACGCCAAGGTGTCGTTCCCGGTGGCGCTGCATGAGCCGATCGCCGATATCCCGGCCTATCTCAGGGCTTCCGGCATCACGGGCATCACGCTGGCCGACATCGCCGGCGGAATCGCCAGCCCCGACGTCAAGGGCGCCTTCGAGGCCATTGCCGCCGACGTGTTCGGCGCCGCCTATGACGATGCGATCCATGTGCAGCGGCCGGCGCTGCAGCGGATCTATGCGGCGTATTTCCGCGACAACGCGCTCGACGGCGTGCTGTTTCCGACCACGATCGCCGCAGCCCCGGCGATCGACGCCGAAAAGGGATCGGGCGAGATGTCGGTCAATGGCGGCGCCCCGGCGCCGACCTTCGACACCCTGATCCGCAACACCGATCCCGGCAGCAATGCCGGCCTTCCCGGCCTGTCGCTGTTCGCAGGCATGACGCCGGGCGGCCTGCCGGTCGGGCTCGAAATCGACGGACCGGTCGGCAGCGATGCAACCGTGCTCGGGCTCGGACTTTCGATCGAGGCCGTGCTCGGCACGGCGCCGCCGCCGAAGCTGTGACGGGGGGACCGGGCCAGAGCGGACGGCCATTCTTCCCTTGCCGCACGGATTGCTTCGCAAGAGCCCGCAATGACGGACTTGGCTGGTAGACAAGTGAATCCGCAACATTCGTCATTGCGAGGAGCGTCAGCGACGAAGCCATCCATTCTTTCTTTGTGCGGAGGCAGGGATTGCTTCGTCGCAACGGGCGCGCATTCGCGCGACCGTTGGCTCCTCGCAACGACCCCCTGAGCGGACCCTGGAGCGGAAGCGTGCGCCGCTTCGAGTGCCATCGAGCCGCTAGACGTGGTCGTAGTCGACCACGACGCGGTCCGAGGTCGGCCGTGCCTGGCAGGTCAGGATGAATCCCTTCTCGAGCTCCCACGGCTCCAGCGAATAGTTGACTTCCATCTGCGCGCTGCCCTCGACCAGCTTGGCGCGGCAGGTCGAGCACATGCCGCCCTTGCAGGCAAACGGCAGGTCCATGCCGGCGCGCAATGCCGCCTCCAGGATCGACTCGCCCTCGGCGACCGGCACCTCGCGGCGCTTGCCGTCGATGGTCAGCGAGGCCACCGCGCGCGGCGGCGCCGTCACCGAGACCAATGTTTTCGCTCGCGGCTTGCCGCCGAGCCCCGACACGAAACGCTCGACATGGATGCGGTCGGCGGCGATGCCGAGGTCGCGGCAGGTCGCCTCGATGTCCTCGCTCATGCCGGTGGGGCCGCAGATGAAGACATGGTCGATGCCGGCGGCCGGGACCAGCGAACGCAACAGCACCCTGACCTTCTCGCCGTCGAGCCGGCCGTGCAGTATCGGGATGTCCTGCTCCTCGCCTGAAATCACGTGGAACAGCGAGAGCCGCTCCATGAAGCGGTCCTTGAGCTCCTCCAGTTCCTCGCGAAACAGCATGCCGGCGGTCGAACGATTGCCGTAGAACAGGAAAAACCGGCTGTGCGGCTCGCGCGCCAGCACGCCCTTGACGATCGAAAGTATCGGCGTGATGCCGGAGCCGGCGGCGAAGCCGGCATAGACCCGCGCCTGCTCCGGCGCCGGCGCGACGCCGAAGCGGCCAGTCGGCGTCATGACGTCGAGCTGGTCGCCGGCCTTCAGCTCATCGGCGGCCCAGCTCGAGAACGCCCCGCCATCGACCTTCTTCACCGCGATCCGCAACTCGCCGTCGTCGGGTCCGGAGCAGATCGAATAGGAACGCCGCACTTCCTCGCCGTCAAGCGTGGTGCGCAGGGTGAGGTACTGCCCGGGGGCAAAGCGGTAGTCGCCGGCCAGTGCGGCCGGAATCGCAAATGTCAGCGATACCGCGTCGGCGGATTCGCGGCGCAGATCGCTGACCGCGAGACGGTGAAACCGTGGAACCTGCGACATCGGATTTTTCTCGGCTCTCGTGACTATGGGATCACTTACCGTCATTGCGAGGAGCGAAGCGACGAAGCAATCCACGTTTTACCTTGTGGCATGGATTGCTTCGCTGAGCTTGTCATCGGGCGCTCATTCGCGCGACCCGGTGGCTCGCAATGACGGGGGCATCAATGACATTTGAAATAATCGAAGGGTTCGCGACAGCTGCGGCAGCGCCACAGCGCCTTGCAGGACGTGGAGCCGAATTCCGACAGCACCTCGGTATCCCCGGATCCGCATTGCGGACAGGCCACCTGCTCGACGCCGAACAGCGCGCGGCGGCCGCCGCCCGGCTGCGGCGGCGCGATGCCGTATTCACGGAGTTTTTGCCGGCCGTGCTCGCTCATCCAGTCGGTGGTCCAGGCCGGCGACAGCACCGTGCGCACCTTCGGATCGGCGAAACCGGCGCGCTGCAGCGCGATCTCGATTTCCAGCGCGATCATGTTCATCGCCGGGCAGCCGGAATAGGTCGGCGTGATCGCGACCTCGACGCCGCCGGCGGTAACCGTGACCTCGCGCAGCACGCCGAGATCGGCGATGGTGAGAACCGGAATTTCCGGATCGACCACTTCCGCCGCCGCGTCCCAGGCGCGCTGCCGCAGATCGGCGTTGTCGTCGAGCACAGTAGTTACCATGTGACCCCCGGAAAGGTCCGCGGCATCGACTGCAATTCGCTGAGCAGATGGCCGAGATGTTCGCTGTGCCGGCCATCGCGGCCGCCCTGCTGCATCCAGTCGCTGCCGGGCTGCGCCAGCGTCGCTTCGGCCAGCACGCCTGAGACCGTCCGCAGCCATTGCGGACGCAGCGTCGCCGGATCGACCGCGACGCCGGCATCGGTCAGCCCGCGTTCGCCCGCGTCGGACTCGAACATCTCGCCGGTAAAGGCCCAGAGATCGTCGATCGCGGCCTGGGCGCGGCGATGGCTTTCCGCGGTGCCGTCGCCGAGCCGCAGCATCCATTCCGACGAATGCCGCAGATGATAGGCGCTTTCCTTCTCGGATTTGGCCGCGATCGCCGCCAGCGTCGCGTCGCTCGAACGCATCATGGCGCGCCAATAGGGATCGGCGAAGCTGCTGTAGAAGAACTGCCGCACCATGGTGCGCGCGAAATCGCCGTTCGGCTGTTCCAGGAGCAGCAGGTTGCGGTACTGCCTGACGTCGCGAAGATAGGCGAATTTATCCTCGTCGTTGCCCTTGCCTTCGACCTTTGCCGCATATTGATAGAGCTCGCGCGCCTGGCCGAGCAGATCGAGGCCCATATTGGCGAGCGCCATGTCCTCTTCGAGCATCGGCGCGTGGCCGCACCATTCCGACAGCCGGTGGCCGAGAATCAGCGCGTCGTCGGCACGGCGCAGCACATACAGCACCAGCGGCGTTTCGGTAACCTGGATCGAGGCGGTGGCCATCTCTACCTGCTCTCCACCAGCTCCGGCCTCATCCTGAGGAGCGCGCCCTTGCGCGCGTCTCGACGGATGGCCGCGAGGCCCTGCGTTGCCGCCATCCTTCGAGACGCCGCGCGAAGAGCGCGGCTCCTCAGGATGAGGTCGGTATTTCTCACGGCGCCGGCCGCCATCACATATGCCCGACTTCTTCGGGCACCTCGTAGAAGGTCGGATGGCGGTAGATCTTGGAATCCGCCGGCTCGAACATCATGCCCTTGTCGGCCGGATCGGAAGCGACGATCGCATTCGACGGCACCACCCAGATCGACAGCCCTTCGCCGCGCCTGGTGTAGATGTCGCGCGCGGCCTGCAGCGCCAGGGTGGCGTCGCTGGCGTGCAGCGAGCCGACATGCTTGTGCGCAAGACCGTTGCGGCTGCGAATGAAAACTTCCCACAACAGAGTGTTCGGCGTCGCCATGGTCACCTCCCTGAAATCGGCCCGCGGTCTAGGCCGCCAGCCTTTGCCTTCGCTTCTCGGCATAGGCCTGCGCCGCCTCGCGCACCCAGGCGCCTTCGTCGTGCGCCTTGCGCCGCGCCGCCATCCGGTCGCGATTGCACGGGCCGTTGCCGGCCAGCACCGCGTTGAATTCGCTCCAGTCGATCGCGCTGTATCGCCAATGGCCTTCGGCGTCCTGCGTCATGCCGGGATCGGGAATGGTCAGGCCGAGATATTGCGCCTGCGGCACCGTCGCGTCGACGAATTTCTGCCGCAACTCGTCATTGGAAAACCGCTTGATCTTCCATCTGGTCGAGCTGTCGCTGTGCTGGCTCGCCTTGTCCGGCGGACCGAACATCATCAGCACCGGCCACCACCAGCGATCCAGCGCGCTCTGCGCCATCGCCTTCTGCTCTTGCGAGCCGCGCGCCAAGGTCAGCATGATCTCGAAACCCTGGCGCTGATGAAAGGATTCCTCCTTGCAGACGCGGATCATGGCGCGCGCATAGGGACCGTAGGAGCAGCGGCACAGCGGGATCTGGTTCATGATCGCGGCACCGTCGACCAGCCAGCCGATCGCGCCGATGTCGGCCCAGGTCAGGGTCGGATAGTTGAAGATCGAGGAATATTTAGCCTTGCCGGCCAGCATCAGGTCGACCAGTTCCTCGCGCGAGGCGCCGAGCGTCTCGGCCGCGGCGTAAAGATAAAGGCCATGGCCGCACTCGTCCTGCACTTTGGCCAGCAGCGCCGCCTTGCGGCGCAGCGACGGCGCGCGGGTGATCCAGTTGCCCTCCGGCAGCATGCCGACCACTTCGGAATGCGCGTGCTGCGAGATCTGCCGGGTCAGCGTCTTGCGATAGGCCGCCGGCATCCAGTCATTCGGCTCGATACGCTCTTCGGCGTCGATCCGCGCCTGGAACAACGCCGCACGCGTGGCGTCCTCGACATGGCGGTCGTCGGCATCGGAAGTGTTGAGCGCCTGCGTGTACATGGCGGGTCTCCAAGGAGGCGAAATCCAACATATAACATAAAATTCAAAATTCAAGCTATTTTTGTAACATAAAAGCTAGTCGCCGAACCGGCGCGCCAGTTCCGCGCCGGCGGCCGGCAGCGGCCCGGCCTCGTTGCTGGCGTGGCGGTCAAGCCATTGTTCGGACGCGGCAAGCAGGCCGCGATAGATCTCGCCGCAGAGCTGGCGGGCGGGCCGGCCCGGCCAGTCCTGCGGCAGCAATGCGGTCGGCAGCAGCGGATCGCGCAGCACCACCCGGCGGTAGTGGTGGATCAGGAGGATCCGCGCGGTGAAAGCGTCGGCGTCGGACAGAAACTCGCGGCGACCGATCCAGCCGCGCATCGGTTCGAACAGCTTCATGAACTTCAAATAGGCATCCGCGGTGCGATCGAGCGGCCAGCTTTCGCGCAGCAGCCGCCGGCCGCTGTCGTCCTCCGCCGACACTTCGAGGCGGATCGCGGCCGCGGCTTCCTCGGGAATCGGAGCGCCGGACGGGGCAATCCACACGCCCGGCAGCGGACTCCCAAAACCGGCATTTTTCAGCGCCTCGCGAGAGCTGTCGCGATCCTCGCCGGCACCGATCAGCAGCAGTTCGAAGCGTCCGGTCCAGTCGGACGGCTGCGGATCGTAGATATGCCTGGTCGCGGCATCGAAGGTTTGCCTGCCCTTCTTCACCAGCCGGTAGAAACTGTGGCGGCCGACCTTGCTGCGTTCGAGCCAGCCGTCGGCGGCCAGCCGCGACATCGCGGTGCGCACGACGCCGCTGTCGATGTCCAGCGCCTTGAAGAATTCCAGCAGCGTTCCGAGCCAGACCGAGCCGCCGCGCGGCACGATGGCATCGCCGAACACGGTGATGACGATGGAGCCGGTGCGCGAGGGTTCGCGCTTGAGCTGTTCGACGATGCGGGCAAGCGGCTGCGCCATGCGCAACGCATAGCGCGTTTTCAGGATTTGCGAAAATTCCGGGAGGCAGGCGTTAGCTCAAGACTTGGCGGATGCGATCACCTGGCGGGATCGGGATACACCAGGCTGCGCCAGCCCCCGCGGTCGAACGGCGTCCACTGGCCTTCGGGCTGCGCCAGACGATCGGCCACCGCGAAAACCACCGCGGGATGATGGCCCATGCCGCAATGGCTGCTTTCGACCTCGATATTCTCCGACCGTGTGGATGGGGTTTCCATGCAGCCCTGCCAGGCGCAGATGCCGTCGGTGCGGCTGAAGATCGCGGTGGTCGGCACCGGCGGCGTTTGCGAAAGCGGCCCGCCGAATCGGCCATCGTCGTGGTCGGCGCGGCGGCCGCTGGCCATCTCATAGACGCGCCAGGCATTGGTCGCCTTCGGATCGCCCGCGAACGGACTGCCGAGCGTGATCACGGAGCGCACCCGGTCCGGCATCATCTTGGCGAGCTGGCGCGCATAGAGACCGCCGAGGCTCCAGCCCACCAGGCTGATCTTGCGGCGATGGATGTCGCTGAGCTCGTGCACCAGATCGACCATGGCGTGCTCCACGCCGTCGCGCAGGCCGAGATTGCGGCCCTGACGCCAGCCGCTGACCACGTAGCCACGGCTCTTCAAGAAGCTGCGCAACGGGCGGGTCGAGCTGTCCGAAGCGACCAGTCCCGGCAGCACCAGCACCGGATGGCCGTCGCCCTTCGGCGCCAGGCTGAGCAGCGGCAAGGCGCCGAGAAACGCCCCGAGCTCATGGATCGCCCGCCCCTCCAGAAACATCAGGGTTTTGGACGGCGGGCGCAGCGTCTGGGCAGTGGCGGACATGCTGGTTTCCTCTCGCGGCCGGCCTCGAACAGGCGGCCAAATGGCTCAATTTGAAGACGCAAATCCCGGGCAATCGTTCCGCAGCGCAACAATTCCTCGATCAGCTATGGCGCTGATTCCGTCATTCAAGCGGGTGCCCGGCGACAGCACAATAGGTGCCGGCACTTAAAAGCGTTTCAGCAGTCCAAAAGTTACAGCCACCGCAGCACCCATTCGATGGTGTAGAGCCCCAGTCCGGCCAGGCCGCCGATCAGCGACCCGTTGAAGCGGATGTATTGCAGATCCCTGCCGATGTTGATCTCGATCAGCGCGATCAGCTGCCTCATGTCCCAGGACTTGACCTGGTCGGAGATGAAGCCCGACACCCCGCTCTTCTGATCGGCGATGAAGCTGCCGAGCACGGCCACCAGACCGCGGTTGATCTCGGCGCGCAGTTCGGCATCGCCGGCCAGCGCCTCGCCGGCTTCCATGAACATCTTCGCCAGATGCTGCTGCAGCACCAGGCTCTCGCCGCTGGCGCTACGTTCGATGTATCCGCGCGCGTTCGACCAGATGTTTCGCGCCATGTCGGCGAGCTCGGGTCGCGCCAACAGATCGCGTTTCAGCCCGTCGATCCGCTCGGCGTAGAGGCGGTCGCTGCCGAGCCGGTCCACGAACGACAGCACCATGCGATCGAACTCGCCGCGAAACCGGTGCTGCGGATCGTCGCGGACCTCGGCGAAGAACGCGCTGGCGGAGGCTACGATCTTCTTCACCAGAAACGTGTCGGTGCGATAGAGCTTGAGCAGTGTCGGCAGTTCATCGCGAATCTTGGCGCGGATCGCGGCGATGGTCTCGGGCTGGGTCAGCGATTGATGCACCGCGCGCAGGATGTCGTCGAGCAGCCCCTGATGCCGGCCCTCGGCCACGAAAGCGCGCAGCGTGCCGGCGGCGAGCGGTGCGAGGTCGATCGACTGCAATTGAGTCGCGATGCGGCGGCTGATGAACGTCATCAGGCCCGAGGTTTCCGTCGCCGTCAGCGCCTCGGGCAACAGCCGCAGGGTGAAGCGGGCGAGGTCGGTGCTGCGCTTGCGGTCGCGCAGCCAGTCGGCGATGAAAGAGCCGAAATCGATCTGGCGCAGCCTGGCGTCGATTGGCGCAGCCTCGAGAAAATGCAGTTCGATGAATTCGCCGAGCTTGTCGGCGATGCGATGCTGATTGCTCTGGATGATCGCCGTGTGCGGGATCGGCAATCCGAGCGGCCTGCGAAACAGCGCCACTACCGCGTACCAGTCCGCCAGTCCGCCGATCGTCGCCGCCTCGGCGAAGGCTGCGATAAAGCCGAATGCCGGATGCACGTGCAGCAGCATTTTCGCCGCGGCGAACAGCGCCAGCGTGCCGGCCAGCACCAGGGTGGCCAGCGCCTTGACGCGGCGCAGCTCGGCCGCGCGCGCGGCATCGCCGCGCGCCTCGAACGAAAATGTGCCGGTTGAGGTCATGACGTCCTTAGATGGCTGGCGACGCAATCATAGCGCCTGGCGGGCTCAAGCGTCATCTTCAGGTGCGCAATGCATAACGTGTCCCGGACGCGGTGCAGCGCCTCTTCAGCGCTGCAGAGCCTGTCATCGGCATTCGCGCGACCCGTTGGCAGAGCCGGGACCCATGAAATGATGGGCGGGACCGATGGACCCCGGATCAGCAGCGCATCGCGCCGCAACAGCGGCGCGGCCAGCGCAGCATCCGGGGAACGCCGATCTGCAGGCGGGCTTGAAAAAAGAAGGCCCGCGTGACGCGGGCCTTTGCTAGAATCGTCCCGTCAGTTGATCCGAACGCGATCAGGCGCTCTTGCTGTAGGACGCGACCTTGGAGAAGTTGTCCTGGGCGGTCTTGGCACCGTCGGCGACGAGCTTGCCGAGATATTCGGTGGTGGACTTGGCCCGCGACATCAACACTTCGCCGCGCGCACGGACCATATCGGACTGGATCTGGACCGCTTCGTTGAGCGACTTGGCGGATGCCAGTTTGTCGATGCCGGAGAAGAACGCCTCGACATCCTGATAAAGCGCCTGCTGGATATTGCGGCTGATCTTGGCGGCCTCGCTGACCGAATCGGCAACCGCGGTCTCGATCGCGGCAGTCACCTTCTCCGAGCCGGCATGAAGGTCGGCAGCGCGGTCCTTGGCAGTGGAGGCGGTGCGCTTGACGAAGTCACGGGCAGCCTCGGGAACTTCCAGGTTCTGGATGTTCTTGAGCGCTTCGGTGACGGGCGCGAAAGCTTCCTTGACGGAATTCAGTACTGAACTGGTCTCAGTTTCGGTGGTCATTGGGGTCTCTCCATCCTCAGATTTGAGCTATGGGCTCACCCCGTCCGGACTGGCCCGGGGCAAGCTCTGTATGCCATGGTTAATGGTGCATCGCAACATTAATGGTGCGCTGCGGTATCACGATTTCGTGATCGACCAATCCATGGGCGATGAGCCCATTCGGCAGGCTTCCGTCAGGTCTGCGGCTGAACCGCGGCCGGCAGCCCATACGCTTCCATCTGGGCCTGGAACTGCGCCACATTATGCGCCAGCACCACGATATCGTGCTTCTTGCCAGCGAGGTCGCGGACGTGATCGTGCAATAGCGCCTCGGCCTTGAAGCCGAGGCCCTCGAAAATCGCAATCGCGCCGGTCTGGTCGACTGTCATCTGCACCAGCAGCTTTTCCAGTCCAACGCCCAGCGCCAGCGCGAAGGTTTCCTGCGACAGCGCCCGTCCGACGCCGAGACCGCGGACATCCTTCGACACCACCATGCGGATCTCGCCGACATGCGGCGACCATGACAGCCCATCGCGCACGATGGTGCCGCATCCGACCACCCTGCCCGACTTCACCGCCAGCAGGCTGGTGATCGACCCGCGCTCGATCTCCTTGATCCAGGCGCCGAGCACTTTCGGTTCGCTGATATTGCGCGGCAGGAACAACAGGTCGTGGGGCGGAAGCTTTTGCGCGAATTCCAGCACCGCCGCCTCGTCGGCCGGCCCCATCATCCGGAACTCGATGTCGCCGGCTTCGGTAGCGACGTGCAGCGGATAGCTGCGTATTTCGCTTGTGCTCATGTCGATCTCTCGCCCAGCCAGGAATCCAGTTTCGGCCACAGCCGCTTGATGGCATTGGCGCCGGCGACCAGGCTGACATGGCCGCCCTTCAGCATGACCTCCTGCTTGTCGGATGAACCGATCTTCTGGATCAGCGGCTTGGCGGCATCATAGGGAACGATGTGATCGTGCTCGGCCACCGCGTGCAGCACCGGTGCGGTGATCCTGGAAATGTCCGCGAGCCTGCCGCCGACCGACATCGCATCATTGTAGAGCTTGTTCTCCCACATCAGGTCCTTGGTGATCTGGCGGAAATATTCGCCGGCCAGCGGCAGCGTGTCGGTGGCCCAGCGGTCGAACATGCGGTAGGATTTGACATATTCGTCGTTCCAGATGTTCTCCCACAATTGTACCTGGCTGGCGGCCCTTGATGCCGGCCGCAACATCTCGAACGACGACAGGATCATCTCGGGCGGAACGTTGCCGGCGCTGTCGATCAGCCGGTCAACGTCGAAATAGCGCCGGTCGGCAAAATTCTGGAACAGCTTCATTTCGCGGAAATCGACCGGGGTGGTGAAGCAGATCAGGTTCTTCAGCGGCCCGTCGGCGAAGATCGAGCCGTAGAGCAGCGACAGCACGCCGCCGAAACAGTAGCCGATCAGCGTAACGTCGGTCACGCCGCAATCGCGCTGCACCTGGCGGATGCAATCGGGAATGAAATCGAGGACGTAGTCCTCCATCCGCAGCGACTTCTCTTCCGGCTTCGGCGCGCTCCAGTCCAGCATGTAGACGTCGTAGCCGCGCTTAAGAAGAAACTCGATAAAACTCTGGCCGGGCACCAGGTCGAGAATGTAGCCGCGGTTGGTGGTCGCCATCACGATCAGGATGGGCACCCGGTAGATCTCGTCGGCGACCGCCCGGTAGTGATACAGATTCATGGTGCCGCGGGCGTGCAGGATATCCTTCGGGGTCGATCCCAGCGACGGGCCGGAGGAGGCGATATATTCGACCCCCTTGATGCTGCGCTGGATCGCGCGCTGCACTTCGGATTGAATCCGGTCCGGGATCGACAGCAGATCCAGGCCCGCGGCGGCGTTCATTTTGGCTCTCCGCCCGCGACCGGCGGACGCCTGGTGCGCGGCGGTCGGGGCGGGCCTGCGGATCCGCCCGGCGCGCCGGAATTACGCTGCATCTGATGCAGCAGCGTCTTGATCTCGCCGAGCTGCCCTTCGATTGCCTGCAGCCGCTCGGCCATGCCGACCATCTGCGCCCGGCTCGGCAGATTCATGCCGACCAGATATTTCTCCATCATATCGCCGAGCTGCTTTTGCGCGCCCGCCGTGACCCCGCCAACCTGATTGACGGCCTTGCTGAATTCCGGCGACGCCATCGCCTGATTGGCGAAGGCGTTGAATCCCTTCTCCATCTCGCCGATCATGTTTTGCCACATCGCGACCGGATCGTTGCTCTTGTCTGCCATGGACGTCCTCCGGCATAATCGCAGTGCAGTCCCGCTGGTTTTCTCATCATACCACACCGTTGCGGCGGGGCGGTCAAAATGACAGGCGATTTGCGGCCCATTGCCGTCGGCAGCTCTTCTGCAGTGCGGAAAACCGTGTCATAGGTCATTGCAATACCGTTCCAGGGGAAATAGCCAAGGTGACAGCACTGACCCATCAGCCGCCGCAACTCGCCCGCGCCAACGGCATCGAGCTTTGTTACGAGATCTTCGGCGAGCCCGACGCCGAGCCGGTGCTGCTGATCATGGGGCTCGGCGCCCAGATGATCCAATGGGACGACGACTTCTGCGTCCAGCTCGCGGCGCGCGGATTTCGCGTCATCCGGTTCGACAATCGCGACATCGGCAAATCCTCAAGGCTGAGCGGCGGCAAGCGGCTGACCGCGGTCGAACTGCTCAAGCTGCGCTTCCTCAAGATCCCGGTCGCAGCACCCTACACGCTGCACGACATGGCGAAGGACGTCACCGGGCTGATGGACGCGCTCGGCATCGCCTCGGCGCATCTGGTCGGCGCCTCGATGGGCGGCATGATCGCCCAGGAGATCGCAATCTCGTTTCCGCAGCGGGTGCGCTCGCTGACCTCGATCATGTCGACGACGGGCAACCCCAAACTGCCGTCGCCGACCCGCGAGGCCACCGCGGTGCTGATGGCGCCGCCGCCGACCACCAAGGAGGAATATTTGGTCCGCTTCGCCCAGACCTGGAAGGTCCTGCGCGCCGGCAGTTTTCCGCAGGACGAAGCGCTGGACCGCTCCCGCGCCGAACGCACCTATGAGCGCGGTCTCAACCCGGCCGGGGTGGCGCGGCAGCTCCGCGCCGTTCTTGCTTCCGGCAGCCGCAAGGAGCGGCTGGCATCGGTCAAGGCGCCGACCCTGGTGATTCACGGCACGGTCGATCCGCTGGTGCGCCCCGAGGGCGGCAAGGACACCGCCGCCTCGATCCCCGGCGCCAAGCTGCTGATGATCGAAGGCATGGGTCACGCGCTGCCGATCCCGATGTGGCCCGAGATCATCGATGCCATCGACCAACACGCGCACGCGGCTGCCGCCAAGGCGCGGCATTAGCTCGACGAAAAAATTCCGGCTGCAGCCCACGGCCAGGCCACAGCCGCCAAATCCGGGCCGGCAACGAAGGGAGAGGACCATGAAGCTGGAAGGCGGATGCTATTGCGGCGAATTGCGCTATGTGGCCGAGGGCGACCCGATGATGAAGGCGCAATGCCATTGCCGCGAATGCCAGTATATCAGCGGCGGCGCGCCGAACGTGTTCCTGGCGATGCCGATCGGCGGCTTCGGCTATTCCAAGGGAACGCCGAAGAAGTTTTCGCGCAGCGACCTCGAACGCCCGGTGACGCGGGAATTCTGCGTCGAATGCGGCACCCATGTGGTGACACGGCCGCCGGGCCTGCCCGCGGTGGTGCTGAAGGTCGGCACCCTCGACGATCCCGGCCTGTTCGGTAGCCCGCAGATGGCGATCTACACCATCGACAAGCAGCCCTTCCATCAGATCCCGGAAGGCTTGCCGACCTTCGAGCGATTGCCGCAACGCTGAGGGCATGATGGTTTCAAGTTGAAAGGCGTAAGAGCTGTCACCTCTCCCCGCGTGCGGGGAGAGGTGAATGCCAACGCTCGCACGCGATGAAGCCTCACCCACCGGCCCAGACGTCGAGCACATAGCGGTTTTTGGCGCCGAGATCGTCGATCCAGCGCTGCGCGGCGTCTGCGGCGGCCCCGCGGCGTTCGCGATAGATCGCAACCAGTGCTGCCTTGACATCCGGCTCCATCTTGCCGCCGTCGCCGCAGACATAAATGATCGCGCCGGCTTCGATCAGGCCCCACACCCGATCCTTCTGCGCCGTGACCAGATTCTGCACATAGGTCTTGGGGCCGTCGCCGCGCGAGAACGCGGTGTGCAGTTCGACGATGCCGGCCCCGGCGAATGCTTTCAATTCGTCGGCATAGAGATAATCCTGATCGGGATGGCGGCAGCCGAAAAACAGCATCGCCGGACCGAGGCCGGCGCCGCCGGCCTCGAGCGCCGCGCGCTGCTGCAGGAAGCCGCGGAACGGCGCCAGACCGGTTCCCGGCCCGACCATGATGATCGGCACGGAAGCGTCATCGGGCAGCCGGAAGCCGGCCTTGGTCTCGCGCACCGTGGCCTGGATGGTCTCGCCGGGACGGCGGCTCGCCAGATAGTTCGAGCAGATGCCCTTGTAGACGCCGCGCCCCGAACTCGCCGGGCCCTCGACCACGGCGACGGTGACGCTGCAGCGCGAAGCATCGCCCGCCGGCGACGACGAGATCGAATAATAGCGCGGCGCCAGCAGTGACAGCATTTCGAGATAGGCGTGGAATGGCAATTCGCAGGCCGGATACTCCTCCAGCAGATCGAACACCGATTTGCGCCTGCCGAGGATATCGGAGCGATAGCGTTCGGTGGCGACGGCATCGTCGCCGACATAGGCCGCCAGTTTCGGCCTGGTCACCGGACAAGATGTGTGTTCCGACATGATCTGGATCTGCTTGCGGGTAGCTACCTGCTGCAGCTCGACGAAATCGGTCAACAGCCGCCCGACCGATACCGCGTCGCCGACCGGCAATTGCGCGCGGCGGCCTTCGGCGACCTGCAAGCGGATCTGGTCGGCGGGCAGAAATCCGAAGCGGCGCGCCACCGCATCGACCAGCGCCGGATCGTTGCGCGGCACCACGCTGAGATGATCGCCGACCCGGTAGCCGATCCCGGCAGGCAGCGCCACCTCGATGTGCCGGGTCGATCGGTCGGATGGATTCACGCCGCCCTTGTTTTGCAATTCGTTGTTGACCAACACCTTCATCGGCGCGACGCCGCCAAGCGCCACGATCGCATTGACCGCCGACGGCGCCACCGGCTCGATCCGGTACAACGGTTCGTCGTCGGCGCTGCGGCTGAAAGCCGAATCGACGCCGAATTCGCGGGTCGCGACCGGCGCCAGCCTGGCGAACCAGCTCTCGAACTGGCCGTCGAGATCGCTGCGGGCATCGCCCTCGCCGCGCGCATACACGCTGCGGGCGCCGTGCGCCGCCAATTGATCGTCGATCAGGCGCGGAATCGACTGATAGGTCGCGGCCCAGTCGCTGTTGCCGCAGCCGAACACCGCGTAGCGCAGCTTGGCGAAGGCATCCTTCGGCAGCTCGCTGCCGAGCCATTTGACGAACCGCGTGGCGTTGTCGGGCGGGGCGCCGTTGTACGATGCGCAGAAGATCAGCACACCGCCCTGCTCCGGCAGCTTGCCGGCGAAATCGTCGAGCGGCGCCAGCCTTGTGGCAAAGCCGTTGAGCTCCGCGAGATCGGCGACCCGGGTGGCGAGTTCTTCAGCGGTGCCGAGGTTCGAGCCGTACAGCACCAGCAGCGGCGTGTTGTGTCCGGGACGGGTCCGCGCCCGCGGCGCGGCCGCGGCGGTCGATGCCGCCGCCACGGCACCGCGGCCGCCATGGGCGCCGCGATCCTTCTCGCTGCGCGGCCGCACCTTGATCTTGAAGCCGTCGGGCTTGATGGTCAGCGTCTCCTTCAGCACCATCTGGTAACGGTTGACGTCGATCAGCTTGAAGCGCTGCAGGATCATGCCGATCGCAAGCGCGGCCTCGTGCATGGCAAAGCCGCGGCCGATGCAGGCGCGCTGGCCGTTGCCGAACGGCTTCCAGGCGTTGATCGGGCGCGCCGCCTCGGCCTCGCGGCTGAAATTCTCCGGATCGAAGGCGTCGGGGTTGGGTCCCCACACGCTGGCATCGCGGTGCAGCGCCAGCACCAGCACGGTGATGAAGGTATTCTTCTTGAGTTTGTATTTGCCGCCGATGGTCTCGTCCTGCAGCGGTGCGATGCCATAGGCCGGCGCCGGCGGCCACAGCCGCAGCGCTTCCTTCAGAATCTGCGTGATGTAGGTGAGCTGGGTGACCTGCTGATAGGTCGGCCTGGCATCGAGATCCGGTCCGAGCACCCGGTCGACCTCCGCATAGGCCTTCCTGAGAATGTCGGGATGCTTGAGCAGCGCATAGAGCGTACACGACAGCAGGCCGCTGGTGGTCTCGTGCCCGGCGATCAGGAAGGTATTGATCTGGTAGCGGATGTTGACGTCGTCGAGCTGCTCGCCGGTCAAGCGGTCGACCCCGGTCATCATGGCGCCGAGCATGTCCTTTTTGTCTTCGGCTGCTGCGGCGTTCTTGCGGCGTTCGGCCACGATCTCGTCGACCATCCTGTTCATGAAGGCGACATCGGCGGCGAGATTGCGCCGGCGTTTCTGCATCCACAGGTTTTCCATCGGAAGACCGCGGATCATCATGATGGTCTCGAGCGAACGCACCAGCGACTCGACGAAGGGATGATAATCGCGGCGATAGAACGAATTGAAACGGTAGTCGAAACCGCACAATCCGATGGTGTCGAGCGTCAGCGCGGTCATGTCGTGAACGACGTCGATTTCCTCGTCGCCGTTCAGCCGCTCCCACTTCTTGACCAGCTGGTCGGCGATATCGACCATGCTCGGATGATAGGACTGCATGGCGCGGTTGCCGAACGGCTGCAGCAGGATGTTGTGCGCCTTGCTCCAGTTCGGCTCGGAGGTGTCGGCGGTGAACAGCCCGTCGCCGGCGACCGCGCGCACCCGGCGCAGCGGCCCGCGCACCGCCTTGTCGAACCGCTTCTCGTCGCTGAGTTCCTCGACCAGATCGTGGCCGGAGACGATGACGATCGGCGCCCCCATCATGTCGAGCCAGAAGATCGGCCCCAGCTCCTTGGCCAGCCGGGCCAGATTCTGCACCGGCGCGGTCGAATCGAGCAGCAGCATGTTGCCGACCACCGGTTTGCTCGGCGGCTGCGGGATCGGGCTCAGTCGGTTGGTGGTAGCCATCGCGGTAGTTTCCCCTGCTGAATGTAGTGTGCCCCGGACGCTGCGCGGCGCGTCAGCGATGTGCGGCTGAGCCAGGGCCCACGCCACGAGCACGCTCGTATTATGGGTCCCGGTTCTGCCAACGGGTCGCGCGAATGCGCGCCCGATGACAGGCTCCGCAGCGTGAAGAACGCTGCACCGCGCCCGGGACACGATATCGATCTAGCCAAACCGCCGTCTGCGCCATTCGATCAGCTTGGCGCTGACCTCCTCCGGCTTTTCCTGCTGGGTCCAGTGGCCGCTGCCGCGGACCAGGTATTTCTCGAGGTCGGGAATCAGTTTTTCCATGCCGTCGGCCGAGGACGGCGGCAGCACGTGGTCGTTTTCGGCCATGATCATCAGCGACGGCACCCGCACCGTGTGATCGATTTCGGCCGAGCGCTGCCAGTTGCGCGACATGTTGCGATACCAGTTGATGCCGCCGGTGAAGCCGGATCTGGTGAAGGTGTCGACGAAGACCTGCTTTTCCTCCGGCGACAGGATCGGCGTGCGTGGATCGTGCCTGGCGTCGTAACCGGCAATCATCTGCGGAAAGGCCAGATTGAGCCGCGGAGAAGCGCCGACGCCGGCAACCGGCGGGTCCGCCGACGCGCTGTCGCTGCGCGGCACCGGCTTGCGCATGAAGGCGTCGAAGGTCTGTTCGACCCGGCCGTCGAAGATCTTGTCGGGACCTTGGGCCGGATCCTGAAACTGCACGATATACATCTGTTCGCCGAAGCGGGCGCGCAGCAGTTCGATCGGATCGGCCGAGGCGCGCCTGGTATGCGGCGTGTTGATGCCGACCACGCCGGCGACGCGACCCGGATGCCGCAGCGGCATCTGCCAGACCACGAACCCGCCCCAGTCGTGGCCGACAAAGATCGCCTTGTCGATTCCGAGATGGTCGAGCAGGCCGACCAGATCCCCGGTCAGGTGCTCGATGTCATAGGCCTCGACGGCGTCGGGCCGGTCGGTGGCGCCATAGCCGCGCTGATCCGGCGCAATCACCCGAATGCCGGCGGCAGCCAGCGCCTTGATCTGGTGGCGCCACGAAAATGCGATCTCCGGCCAGCCGTGGCAGAGAACCAATGGCGGCGTGTCGGTGGTCGGACCTGCCTGGTAATAACCCAGGCGAATGCCGTTGGTCGGGGCGAATTGCAGCGGCGGCATCTCGATCATCGTCGATCTCTCATGTGTGTTTCGGAGCACGAATTTAGCGGGAAAGCCGCCTGCGGCTTTCCCGGCTGATGCTCGGCTAGCTGGCCGCGCTCTTGAGATCGTCCGGCGGCGCGTAGGCGGCCTCAAGGCTTGCGAATTCCGCCGGCAGCATGTCGCACAGCAGCTGGACATGGGGAATGATGTTGGCGCCGGAGATGAAGCCGAAATCCAGCTGGTCGCGGTAGCTCTGCACGGTAATGTTGAGCGCAAGCCCGTGGGTCGAAATCGACACCGGGAATATGTGCAGCAGCTCGGCGCCCGCCGCATACAGCGTCTGCCGCGGCCCCGGCACGTTGGACACCGTGATATTGGCCGCCGGCGGCAGCACGTCCGGCAGGTTCGAGCGGCTATACAGCAGCGCCATAATCTGCACCAGGATCGGCGCGCCCAGCATCGACAGGTTGGACACCTGCGGCATCAAGGCTCGCAGCGGATGCGACATTTCCTTGGACTTGCTGGATTGCGCGATGATGGCTTGCAGCCGCGCCTTGGGATCCTCGATATTGGTCGCGATTGAGCAGATCATGCCGAACACCTGGTTGTTGGCGTCGGTGTTGCCCTCTTCGCGCAGCGAAATCGGCACTGCGGCGGTCAATGATTTCGCCGGCAGCGCGCCGCGCTCCACAAGATAGCGCCTGACCACGCCGCTGGAGATCGCCAGCACCACGTCGTTGAGCTTGCCGCCGGCCTGCTTGGCCAGCGCCTTGGCGCGGGAGAGCGGGATCGAGACGCCTGCAAAGCTGCGCTCCGACGAGATCGACTTGTTCAGGATGGTCGGCGGCGACACCATGCCGGCGATGCTGTCGCGCGATTTCGGGTCGGAAATCTTTCCCATCACGTCGGAGACGCTTTTCAGCATGGTGGGAACGCTGCCGGCGAACTTCACCGCGGCCTCGATCTGGAACATCGCGTTGTCGAACAGGATCGAGCCGAGGTCGCTCTTGCCGGAGCGCGGCAGGTCGATGCTCTTGGCGGCGGCCTGGGCATCGAACGGCTGGGTCCACAATTGCTGATAGGAATCGACCAGATTGGCGGCGATGTCGCGCGGCTCCTGGCCGACCTTGGCCCGCGCCGTCGGCGGCTCGACTTTCCGCGGCTGCGGCGTCACGTCGTAGATCATGTTGGTGAGAGCGGCACCGGCACCGCCGTCGATGCAGGCATGATGCATCTTGGAATAGAGCCCGATCTCGTTGTCCTTCATGCCTTCGAACACATAGAACTCCCAGAGCGGACGGGCGCGATTGAGCAGCTTGGCATGCATCCAGCCGACGATGCGCTCCAGCGTGGCGCGGTCATGCGGCGCCGGCAGGCTGCCGCGGAAGATATGGCGGTCGATGTCGAACTGGTCGTCTTCGACCCAGGAGGGGTGATCGATGTCGAGCGGCGCTTTTTCCAGCCGCGCCTTCAGGATCGGCGCGACATGCAGACGCGCGGCGATCATCGCCTTGAAATCCTCGAAGAAGTCGCCCTTGTAGTCCTCGGGCAGACGGAAGATCGCCATGCTGCCGACATGCATCGGCATTTCCGGCGTCTCCAGGTACAGAAACGACGCGTCCATCGAGGACAGCTTCCTGGCGTCACCCATATTTCCCTCCCTATGGCAGCTCACGCGGCGCCTTGGCGGCGCTTCTGGCGTTCAGGCGGATTGTGCATTTTCCGGAGCCGCATATGCAATGGCAAACGGCCCCGATCGGTCAAATTGGCGGAATTGACCCTCGGGTTGGGCCAAACGATCCGCGACCGCCCACAGCGCGGCGGCGTTCACGCCCAGTCCGACATGGCTGGCGAGGTGGATCTCGATGTTTTCGGCGGTGTCGGAGGGATGCAACAGGCAGGTTTGCCAGTTCACGATGCCGTCGCTGCGCGAATAGATCGACGTGGTCGGTACCGGCAAATCGCCTGAAATCGCCTGGCGGAGCTGCGTATGGTCCTCGACCGCCTCGCCCGACATCGCCTCGTACAGCCGCGTCGCGTTGGTCGCCCTGACGTCACCGGCGAACGGACTGCCCAGCGTCACCACATATCGAACCATGTCCGGCGCCTGCAGCGCCAGATCGCGCGCATAGACGCCACCCAGGCTCCAGCCGACGAGACTGACCTTGCGGCCGCAGGCGGCGTGGATCTCGCCGAGCCGATCGCGCAGCGCGGCCCGCATCCGCGAAACGCCGCCGGTGTTGCGGCCCATCTTCCAGGCATAGCTGCGGTACCCAAGCTCGTTCAGATAGCGCCGCATCGGCAGCATCGACAGGTCGCTGGCGAGGAACCCCGGCAACGTCAACACCGGGTGGCCGTCGCCGCGTGGCGCCCGCAGCAACAGCGGCGACAGCAGCAGGCTGGTGTTGAATTCGAATATCCCCCTCACCTCGGCCAGCATCAGGCCGAGGCCGGGCGCCCGAAGCTTGCCGGTTGCCGCCGGCTGGCTCGGGTCAATCGCCATTATTTTTTCTTGTCCGTGGCGCGCACGCCGCCGAGGCCCGCCATGGTCGCGAACATCTCGCCGAAGCGCTCGGCAATCTTCGGATCGAAGGTGAACCAGCTCTGCATCAGCGCTTCCGGAGAGACCTTGTCGATGTTGGTCATCATCTGCTGCTGCAGCTTTTCCATCACCGCCGTCTGCATCGGCTGCACATCCGGCAGCCCGAAAAACTGCCGGGCTTCCAGCGGCGTGCAGTCTATTTCAACATTTACCTTCATGAAGGCTCCTGACCGCGTTATGATAGCCGAGTATCGCCACGAGTGGCCGCACGACGCAAGCGACCTCAAGCGGTGAGACGGCGCCTTGAGCCTTGACCGGTCCGGGGTGCAGCGCAACACCTGCGCGGCGATGTTCAGCCGAACCGCTCAACCGCAAACGGCCTGATATCGGCGAACGGCGTCTCGCCAGTCATCATCTCCGCCAGCAGGCGGCCGGTCACCGGTCCCAGCGTCAGGCCGTGATGCTGGTGTCCGAAATTGAACCACAGCCCGGCATGGCGCGGTGCCCGGCCGATCACCGGCAGCATATCGGGCAAACACGGCCGTGCCCCGATCCAGGGCCTGGCATCGAGGGCCTCGCCGAGCGGAAACAGCGCCCGCGCCCGCGGCAGCGCCCGCTGCAGCTGGACCGGCGTCGGCGGCGCGTCGCGGCGGGCAAACTCCACGCCGGTGGTCAGACGAACGCCGCGGTTCATCGGCGCCAGCAGGTAACCCTGATCCGAATCGAGCACCGGATGATGCAGCACGGCATTGCCGCGCGGCGCCAGATGCAGGTGGTAGCCGCGCTTGACGCCAAGCGGGATGGAATATCCGAGCGGACCAAACACCAGATCGGACCAGGGCCCCAACGCCACCACGGCCTCGCGCCCGACCGCGGCGCCGGCGGGACCGCCGACACGCCATCCGCCGCTGGCCGCTTCGAGGCTTCGCGCATCGCCGACCACAAAGCGTCCGCCCTTGCGCTGGAACAGCGCCGCATAGGCTTTGACCAGGCCACCCGGATCGGGCACGAATCCGGGTGCGGGAAAATGGATAGCGCCGGCGAACGCTCCGGTCAGGTTGGGCTCGCGCGCCGCGATCGCCTTGTCATCGAGCACGAAACCTTCGACGCCATATTGCCTGGCACGCTCGAATTCGCGCACTGCGCCGGCCAGCGTCGCATCGGAACGAAACAGCTTGATCCATCCGGTCCGCCGCAGCAGCTCAGGCACTTCGGCCTCCGCCACCAGCGCCTCGTGTTCGATCAGGCTGCGCTGGATCAGGGGCAATTCGGCCATCGCGCTGTGCAGCGCCCGCTCCGGCGAAGATGCCAGATAATAACGCACCAGCCACGGCAGAAAGCTCGCCAGATCAGACAGGCGATAGCGCACTTGCGGAGCGCGGTTGATCGCGTATCGCAGGATCTGGGTGAAATCCCGCGGAAACATGTAAGGAAACACCGACGCGCTTTCGATCAGTCCGGCGTTGCCGAAACTGGTCTCTTCGCCGGCGAGCGGGCGCCGGTCGACCAGGACCACGTCGCGTCCGCGCTGCTGCAGGTGCAAGGCGGCGGCAACGCCGACCATGCCTGCGCCCAACACGAGAACGTCGGCCTTGAGTTCCGCCATCGAGCCACCCTAAGAAACTGAGATTGCTGATAATTCCACCAAAGCGAGCTCGCCTGCCCCAACGCTTGCCCTACCATTGAGCGCCATCTCGGTTGCCGAGTCGTTCCGCTTCGAAACGTGGTCAGTCGCGCGAGCCCTTCTCAGCGCCCGCCAACTGGCTCGATAATGGCTTACACGATGATAGAGCGCGAGCCCGTAACCATCCAGCGCATAGAGCGGGCGCTCGAACGGTGCGCGCAGCTTATCGGCTGGACGGCCCCGTTGTGATCCCGCTGTTCGAGAGGCTGGAGCGCGATCTCGCGGCCGCGCGATCATAACCGACTCATCTCGGACATCGCGCCATGTCCGAGATATGCCAGGAGACATCAGCGGACGGCAGTGGCTACGGTCAAAGGGTGTTCTTGAATACCCGCCCATCCTTCATGATGACCTTGAAGTTCTTGGCAGGGTCGGCGATCAGGTTGATATTTTCCAGCGGATTGCCGTCGATCAGCAGCAGATCAGCAAGCGCGCCCTGTTCCACGACGCCGAGCTTGCCAGGATATGGACTGCGTTTGCCAGACAATGCCAGCAGTTCGGCGTTGGTTCCGGTCGCCATGGCGAGTGCTTCGGCGGGACTGTACCAGCGGACGAGTGAGGCCAGAATTGCCCCCTGTTGCTGCGCCAGCGCCTGGGAGAACAGGACATCGGTCCCCCACGCCGTCTTGATCTTGTACTTCTTCGCCAGTTCGTATGTCGCGGCTATACCGGGCCAAACTTCATCAGCCTTGGCGCGTTGAACTGAGCCTACCGGAAAGCCTTGTCTCAACGCCTCGGGGAGGGGCTGCAGACTCAACCACACGCCCTTCTCGGCAATCAGCTTGGCGGTTGTCTCGTCCATCAGGAAACCGTGTTCGATACATTTTACACCGGCGGCAATGGCTCGCTGAATAGCCGCCGGTGTAAAGGCGTGTACAGTGACGTAAGTGCCCCAATTGTCGGCTGCTTCGACAGCCGCGCGCAGTTCCGCCTCGGTGAAAGTCGACACGTCGATCGGGCTGAACGGCGAGGAAACACCGCCGCCAGCCGTCAATTTGATCTGGGAGGCGCCCTGCATGAGTTGCTCGCGCGTGCGGAGCCGCACCTCATCGGGACTGTCCGCAACCATGCTGCCGCCAATCTGCTCCATGCGTGACAGCAGGCCGCCGATCGTCCGCGGCAGATCGGAAAGTTGACGGAAATCCCCATGTCCGCCTGTGATCGTGATCATCGCCCCGGATGGATAGATGCGCGGACCAGGCACGATCCCAAGATCGATGGCGCGTTTCAGCCCGAAGGTCGGGCCACCCACGTCACGGACCGTGGTGAAGCCGCGCATCAAGGTGTCGGTCGCCTCAGCGCCGGCGACCAGATTGTTGAAGCCTATATCACCGGCGACCGCCTCGGCCGGAGTGGGGCGTATCAGCATCGCATGCCAGTGTGCGTCAATCAGCCCGGGCATCAGCGTTCGTCCGCCGCCAGCGATCACGGTCACGCCTGGCTCAGTGGCGATAGTCGCCGACGAGATGCGTTCGATGACGTTGCCCTTGATGAGCACGCTGGACGGCGCGGAGAGCGAACTGTTCTTGCCGTCGAAGATCCGCACATTCTGGAACAGTGTCGTGCCGCCACTCGCCGGCGGATTGCCTTGCGCGCGAATGGCGGATCCAAGCCCGACACCCACAAACGGAATCGCGGCGACGAAAATTCTCCGGGACATCGAGTTCATCGAGGTGTTCTCCCGACAGACGTTCCAAACGACAGACGTTCCAAAGCTTTTGTAGCCTCTGTCGAGCGTACTGGATAGGCCCGACGGTTCAATGAAGTATATCCCCCGCGTTGGAAAGGGTAGACTTGTCGGGCGGTTGATGCCGTGATGTCCGTTATGCGCCCAAACTGAGAAGTGGCGCCGCGGTTCTTGAGAGTCCGTTGCCCCCTCATAACGGAGAGGGTGCAAGAATCAAGAATTATGCACTGTTTGCGGTACCAGCAAAATCAGAGGCTTCTGCTGTGCGGATTATATGTTCAAAATGGAGGCGCAAAAACGGCCCCGCGCATTGGACCATCGGCGGCGCCGCGCCAAACCGGCTTGGCTTTCGGGAAATCGCGCTTGCTTGGCGGCCAAACTCTGGCAACATGGATTGGCCAATAGCCGTCGCTATTGCAGAAATCAACAACACGCCGCCACGGAGATCGTGAAAATATGTCGGGACGTCAAACCTTGCTGGCTGCGACCATCGTCTCGATCGTCTCGATCGTTTCTCTTGCGACAACCCCGGCATCGGCCCAGACCCTGCGCTACGCCAACCAGGGCGACCTCAAATCGCTCGATCCCTACACGCTCAGGGAAAGCACCACCATCGCCCATCACGGCCATGTCTATGAAGGCCTGACCGCCCGCGACAAGGATCTGAAGATCATCCCGGCGCTTGCCGAAAGCTGGGAAACCCCCGAGCCGACCCGCTGGCGCTTCCACCTGCGCCACAACGTCAAATTCCACAACGGCGATCCCTTCACCGCCGACGACGTGGTGTTTTCCGCCGATCGCGTCCGCGCCAAGGGCTCCGACTTTCAATCGCTCGTTCCGGCCGATGCCAAGGTGGTGAAGATCGACGACTATACCGTCGATTTCCTGCTCACCACCCCCAATCCCATTCTCATTGCGCAATGGGACGCCTGGTACATCATGGACAAGAAATGGGCCGAGGCGAACGACGCAGTCGCGCCCACGCCCGTCTCCGCGACAACGCCGAGCTATGCCTCGCTGCACGAAAACGGCACCGGCCCGTTCACGATCGAAAGCCACCAGCCCGGCGTCAAGACCGTGTTCAAGGCCAATCCGAACTGGTGGCGCAAGCCCGAGCATAACCTGAAGGAAATCATCTTCACCCCGATCAGCTCCGAAGCCACCCGCGTCGCAGCGCTGTTGTCCGGCGAGGTCGATGTCATCGAGCCGGTTCCGATCCAGGATATCGCCAGGGTGAATGCCAGCGCCAACGCCAAGGTGCTGACCGGCCCGGAATTGCGCACCATCTTTCTCGGCATGGACCAGATCCGCGACGAGTTGCTGTATTCCAACGTCAAGGGCAAGAACCCGTTCAAGGACCTCCGCGTTCGCGAGGCCTTTTTCAAGGCGATCGACATCGAACTGATCAAGACCCGGGTGATGCGCGGGCTTTCAACCCCCTCGGCGCTGATGATCGCGCCGCAGCTGTTTGCGCTCTCCAAGGATTTCACCCGCCCGAAATTCGATCCCGAAGGCGCCAAGAAGCTGCTGACCGAGGCCGGCTATCCCGACGGCTTCGAGGTCGGCATGGATTGTCCCAACGACCGCTACGTCAACGACGCCGCGATCTGCCAGGCCATCGTGGGCATGCTGGCCCGCATCGGCGTCAAGGTGGAACTGCTGGCGCAGCCGAAGGCGCTGTATTTCGCCAAGATCCTGAAATCCGGCAACTTCAGCAGTTCGTTCTATCTGCTGGGCTGGACGCCGGCGACGCTGGATTCCCACAACGTCATGTTCGATATCATGGGCTGCCGCGACGATCCGGCGTCCGGACGCGGCAGCACCAATGTCAGCGGCTACTGCAACAAGGAGTTCGACGCCATTACCGACAAGGTGCTGCAGGAGTCCGACACCACCAAGCGCGACCTGCTGATCAAGCAGGGGTTCGAGATCGCCGCCAAGGATTTTGCCTATATCCCGCTGCACCAGCAGGCACTGGCCTGGGGCGTCTCGAACAAGGTGAAATTGACGCAACGCGCCGACAATCAGGTGCTGCTCTATTGGGCGACCAAACAGGAATAAAGCAGCTTCGATACCGGGTCCCGGCGGCTTCTCGCTCCCGGGACTTTTCGTTTCAGGCTGCCGGACATCGGCCTAACCTTACAGAAGTGAAAGGACCCCATGCTCGCTTTCACTCTTCGTCGGGCCATACAGGCCATCGGCGTCATGATTGCAGTCGGCATCATCTCGTTTTCGATGTTCCGCTACGCCGGCGATCCGGTCAACCAGATCGTCGCGCTGGACGCCTCGCCCGCCGAACGCGCCGCGATCCGCAAATCGCTCGGTCTTGACGATCCCGTGCCGCTGCAATTCGCGCGCTATTTCGGCGACGCCGTGCGCTTCAAGTTCGGCGTCTCCTACCAGTTTCGCGAACCGGTGGCCGAGCTCTTGAAGGAACGGATGCCGGCCACGCTGGAGCTTGCGGTCTGCGCCACGATTTTCGCGATGGTGCTCGGCATCCTGATGGGGGTCTACTCGGCGTTGAGACGCGACTCGTGGCTGGCCAAGATATTCCAGGCGGTATCGCTGATCGGAATCTCGCTGCCGACTTTCCTGATCGGCATTCTCCTGATCTATCTGTTCGCGGTGGTGCTGGGCTGGCTGCCGTCGTTCGGTCGCGGCGATGTGGTGCGGATCGGCTGGTGGACCACCGGACTGCTCACGGTCTCCGGTCTCAAGGCCCTGATCCTGCCGTCGATCACACTCGGCCTGTTCCAGATGACCTTGATCATGCGGCTGGTGCGGGCCGAGATGCTCGAGGTGCTGCGGACCGACTATATTCGCTTCGCACGGGCGCGCGGCTTGACGACGCGGGCGATCCATTTCGGCCATGCGCTGAAAAATACCCTGGTTCCGGTCATTACCGTCGCCGGCCTGCAGTTTGGCTCGGTAATTGCATTCGCGATCATAACCGAGACCGTGTTCCAATGGCCGGGCATGGGATTGCTGTTCGTGCAGGCGGTGCAAAACGTCGATATTCCGATCATGGCGGCCTACCTGCTGATGGTCTCGCTGATCTTCGTTACCATCAATCTCGTGGTCGATATTCTCTATACGGTGGTCGATCCGCGGCTGCGTTCCAGCATCAGCCGTCCGGCCTGAACGGGGGGATATCCGCATGTCCGATGCCGCCGTCCCGCATCCAGCCGAACCGAGCGTGCCGCGCCCGCATTCGCGGCCGGTCGGCTGGTTCGGCCGCGCCATCGACAGCGACGTGTTCTATTCCTTCCGGCGCTCCCGGATCACGATGATCGCAGCCGCGATCACGGTGCTGTTCTTTCTGCTCGCGATCTTTGCCCCGGTGCTAGCGGTGCAGAACCCGTTCGATCCGGCACAGCTGCAATTGTTGAATTCGCGGATCGCGCCGCTGTGGACCGCCGACGGCCAGGCTCCGTTCCTGCTCGGCACCGACGAGCAGGGCCGCGACGTGTTTTCCGCGATTCTCTACGGCCTGCGCATTTCGCTGACGGTCGGCGTGCTCGGCGTGGTGTTTTCCGGCACGCTCGGCATCATCCTCGGCCTGATCGCCGGCTACCTCGGCGGCGCCGTCGACGGCCTTATCATGCGGATTGCCGACGTGCAGCTGACCTTCCCGGCGATCCTGATCGCGCTTCTGGTCAATGGCGTCGTCAAATCGGTGTTCGGCAATCGCCTCGACGCCGCAAGTACGCTGGCGGTGCTGGTGTTTGCGATCGGATTGAGCTTCTGGGTGCAATATGCCCGCACCGTGCGCGGCTCGGTGATGGTGGAGAAGAGCAAGGACTATGTGGCGGCGGCGCAGCTGATCGGCCTTCCCACACCCGTGATCATGCTGCGCCACGTGCTGCCGAATGCGATGGGGCCGATCCTGGTGATCGCCACCATCAATCTCGCGCTGGCGATCATCACCGAAGCGACGCTGTCGTTTCTCGGATCCGGCATGCCCGATACCATGCCGTCGCTCGGCACCCTGATCCGGATCGGCAATAATTATCTGTTTTCCGGCGAGTGGTGGATCGTCGCCTTTCCGGGCTTCGCGCTTGCCGCAGTGATCCTTTCCATCAACCTGCTCGGCGACTGGCTGCGCGACGCCCTCAACCCGAAGCTGCGATGAGTAGCGCGGCAACTCAGGAAACTCGCCTCGCATGACCGAACCCGTTCTCTCGGTGCGCAATCTGAAGGTCGAGTTCGTCACCCGCCGCAGCGTGCTGCGCGCCATCGACGGCATCTCCTTCGACATTGCCAAGGGCGAAGTGCTGGGCGTGGTCGGCGAATCCGGCGCCGGAAAATCCGTCACCGGCCTGGCGGTGATCGGCCTGATCGATCCGCCCGGCCGCATCGCCGGCGGGGAAATCTATCTGTCCGGCCTGCGGATCGACAATCTGCCGCCGGAGCAACTGCGCCGGATCCGGGGCAAACGCATCGGCATGATTTTTCAGGACCCGCTCACCAGCCTCAATCCGCTCTACCGGATCGGCGACCAGCTGGTCGAGACCATCAGAACCCACGCCGGCGTCTCGGAGACGGCCGCGCGCAGGCGGGCCATCGATCTGCTCGCCGAGGTCGGCATTCCCGCGCCGGACAAGCGCATCGACGCCTATCCGCACGAATTCTCCGGCGGCATGCGCCAGCGCGTGGTGATCGCGCTGGCGATCTGCGCCGGACCGGAGCTGATCATCGCCGACGAGCCGACCACCGCGCTCGACGTCTCGGTGCAGGCCCAGATCATCGCGCTGATCAAGCGCCTCGGGCGCGATCACGGCACCGCGGTGATGCTGGTGACCCACGACAT
>Ga0182030_10003900_pt1 | contig 31802 bp, 34 predicted proteins | sample 812S3MmetaG_FD_121299 | JGI IMG/M metagenome (GOLD analysis project Ga0182030, IMG submission 121299) | Permafrost microbial communities from Stordalen Mire, Sweden - 812S3M metaG (Illumina Assembly) | ecosystem: Environmental > Terrestrial > Soil > Wetlands > Permafrost | place: Sweden... | reverse complement strand
GTTTTCGACGGGCCATTATTCCATAAAAAGTACTTTTTCCGCCTTTTTCTAAGTATCCCCCCCCAACCCCTTTTTTTTTTTTTTTTAATGCAACGTGATATTACACCCACTAAAAATAATGATAGATTGGTCAGAATCGTGGGGAAAATATCGAATGATCTTTACCCGACAAATAAAAATCCAAGCACCGACTGGATGCAAACCGCTCAGCAAATAACCGCTGAGTTAAAGGCGTGGAAAGAGTCGCTCCCGCCGTTCCTCGAACCTGACAAGGTGGATCCTACCATGTTGATCTCTATCTTTCAACGCCAGAGCACGGTTTTGAGATTGGCATATCTCAATGCGCTGATACTCGCGAATCGTCCATCTCTCCTTAGCAACTTTGCAGATCTCAATCGAACTCAAAATCCTCCTTCTGGAGAGCTTGAATCCAGCCTCAAAGAATGTATTGACGCGGCGTCCGCGGTGGTGGAGATCGTGAACGGTTTTATTGACCAAAGTAGAATGCGGAAGCCTTTCTGGTTTATCCATTATATTTCTTTCTGCGCTATTTCAACTCTCTACGTCTACACTATTCAGCAAAGCCAACCTGGAGAGCAGATAGAGCGATCCAATACTGGGGGGAACATTCACTTGCAGCACTTCGAAGCAGCAGAGCGATGTCAACGGAATATTTACGCGACTACTGCACCAAGTTCGCCTTTCAGAAGATACAACATCATATTGGACGAACTAAAGAGAGAGGTTCTCCTTCGCCTAGGCAAGGCCACGCCGCCGGCTAACACTAGCTTTACCAAGCAGGGAGTTCTGGTTCAGGAGCAACCAGATTCCTCTAGACTACCGTATTTGATGGATTCGTCTGGCGGAACGCCAAATCGGACACCTGTCAGCAATGCTCTCTACTGTACAGATTTTGGTGTTATGGATCAGTTGGTTGGACAAGACAATCAAATGATGCTCCAGCACGAGTATGGTCAAGGCAATCTACCAGGTGATTTCAGAATGTCTACCGCAACTACCCAAAGTTTTGACGATTCTATGTTGGATTTGGGCTTGTTCGGTCCACAATGCGAGCTAGTGGGCTGGGCGGAACTTGATTCTTGTGTAAGTTATTAGATGTCCCTTGTCTGGGTTAGATTGCTGACAAGTGTGGATACGTAGGCCATCGCTTGGCCGGACGGCCTTGAATACGATAGCTGGCAAATATAATAATAACATTCAAGTGAATAGCAGACGCGAAGGAGATTAAACGGTGTGCGAAGGGCCATCATCAACTGTTATCAAAGGTTGTACCTTGCATTAAAGTGTTTGGCGAATCAATTTTCGTTGCGGAATAAGCCAGACTCATAGCATGCAAGCTGAATGGGTTCCTAATATCGGCGAGAATGAAGAGGTTTATTTCAATAACTCGTGTTTAACTAGAAGCTTAGAAGCTCATAATCCGACCTAAGCCCCATCGATCAGTTATATAATGAACGAAATGCTTATTGCTGGCAAACTAGACAAACGGGGACTCATCACCTTCCTAAAGTCTCAACTCCTAACATCAAAAGCATGAATCTAATCCTGTAAACTCTCCAGGCGAGATTATGGCCTGGCCTTTAAATCGCTTAATTATTCTCTTGTTTGGTCACTTGATCGGCCATCAAAAGGCTTCAAGACGAGGCTCCAAGATCGAATGCGGGATAGTACCCAGAACCCTTCAATCCCCGAGGTCGCATCTTGGGTACCTCGGATTCAGCTCAAGGTGAGCGTGGCAAATTGTTCAAGGATAATGGCAGAACATTGCAGACCTATTCGAATTGTGGCATATCCAAGCACGTTTCCGAACCTAGTCTGCATTTCCGACGCTCCATCTTATTACCGGTCCTGGAATCAACCCCCAAGAATCTGCACCCCACCACACTCCAGCGCATTGCATATCCGAACGAATTTACAAATCCTCCTGCCTGAACTAGAGCAGAACCGCACCACGGCCCGGAACTTGACAGTCGCCTTTGGCTTAAGAGTGGCAAGGTTGGGGGCCTTCAGATCGGATTCTAACGTCGCAGCTACCCTGCACGGCAGATTTCATCTCAGCAAAGCTGAATATATACACAAGCATTGTGGGAAAGAAGAACTCTGTGATACATCGAACTTCTCAAGACACGTCAATCAAAGTTTCCACTTCGCCATCTCTTCACTCAGCATATGTCGAGATGCCTCCGTCTGCAATCGACGTAGCTCCTTCTTCTCCACCAGAGACCTTCTCATGGAAATCTCAGGTAAAGACTATAGAAACGACCATTCCTTCTCAAATCCATAAAAATGAGTCACGAGCTCCTCTCACTATTGATGAACTTGTCCGACAGCGGTCACAAGAAATTCCCAGGGACCCGATAATTTCTTACCCCTCCTCTGGCCTGGAATATGTGGACTACACTTCAAGGCAAATCGATATATTTGCCCACCGCGTTGCTCAAAAGTACAAAAGCCTTATGCCACAGAGATTATCCTCGTCAGATTCGGAAAGCGTTGTTGGATTGCTAGGACCTTCAAATTTTGAATATTTCATTAGCATCCTGGCTTTAACAAAGCTTGGACACACGGTTCTCTTTCTTTCAACTCGGATATCCATTGCTGCATATGTTTCCCTCCTTGAGAAAACCGGAGCAAAACATCTTCTCGTTGATTATTCATTCCGAGAAATAGCTGCACAAGTCAAGCAGAGCTGCACATCAATTCAAGTTCACGATATCACGGATACCAAGTCATATAACTTCCAAATTGTTGACGAAAGCATCGATACTCGGCTATGCCAACATCTTCAACCCGAAATTGAATCCCAAAAGATCTCATGGATCATCCATTCTAGCGGCTCGACGGGCATTCCAAAACCGATCTACCAAACACACAGCGCAGCGTTGAACAACTATGCTTCCAATCTGAACTTGAGAGGCTTCATCACACTTCCCCTCTACCATGCACACGGAATCAGCAGTGTTTTCCGCTCTATTTATTCGAAAAGGCAGATATACGTGTATAGCGCAAGGTTACCGCTTACCCACCAAAATCTTCTCACCGTCATGCAGAAGTACCGATTCGAAATTTTTTATGGCGTTCCATATGCTCTCAAGCTCCTTGGAGAAAGCTCGGAAGGGATTGAAGCTTTAGCGAAACAGAAGGTGGTGATGTTTGGTGGGTCGGCATGTCCAGATGCTCTGGGTAACAAATTGGTTGATTATGGAGTCAATTTGATCAGCCATTACGGAACGTGGGTACCCCTTCCAATAATGTCCGCTTTAATTTGCTGATTCCCAAAGTACCGAAACTGGACAGCTCATGACATCCTTCCGAGAAATCGATGACAAGGCTTGGGACTATGTCCGCGCTGGAAATGTTGTGAGGCCATATCTAAAATGGGAAGAGCAAAGTCCGGGCATATTTGAACTCGTTGTGCTAGACGGCTGGACCTCGAAGGTTGCATCGAATCGACAAGATGGCTCATATGCCACCAAGGATCTCTTTACTCCTCACCCTACCATTCCTAATGCTTGGAAATACTTCGCTCGTCTAGATGACACCATCGTTCTCATGAACGGCGAGAAAGTTGTTCCGAACACATTTGAGCACCTGATCAGACATGACAAGCTGGTCGCGGAAGCTATTTTGTTTGGCAGCGGGAAAGTTCGACCTGGATTGATGATCATTCCCTCAGACGCTGCAAAGGACTTGTCAGCTGATGACCTCCGGAGAGAACTCGTCCCCGTTCTAAACGAGGCAAACAAAGACATGCCAGGCTATGCTCAAATGACTTTGGATATGGTTGAGATCCTGCCAGTGGGCACAGAATACCCACGAACCGACAAAGGGACTGTGATCCGTGCAGCATTCTACCGGAAATTCGATGCCGAGATCGAAAAGGTGTACGACTCTGCTGATGTTCCGTCTGGCGAACTTTGCCTCTCAGCGCCAGAGTTGGAAGAGTATATTCGTGCTGAGCTTCTCAAGATTCTTCCTCCGGGATCTTCTGGTCTTCTTGCTGATGACACGGACTTCTTCTCCATTGGCATTGACTCCTTGCAAGCTATTCAACTTCGGACTGTCCTTAGCAAAAATATTGAGACGAACAAGACTAAATTGGGGTCGAATATTGTTTTTGATTTTCCTTCCATCAAAGTCTTGGCGGAAGAGCTTTACCGAATGCGGACGGGCGGAAAGTCGAATGTTGTGTCTGTTGTCGATAAGATGCGGGGGCTGATCTCCAAGTACTCTGTTTTCGAACCACACGTGCCGATCCAGAATAGCAACGAGGGGAACTTTTTGGTAAGTCTTGAGAAGTAAGACTATGCTTGAGATTGCTAACTGCTGATTTTCAGGTTGTAACTGGAGCGACTGGATCTCTCGGTGCTCATTTGGTTGCTCAACTTGTCCTTCGCGACGATGTCAAGAAGGTCTACTGCTTGGTTCGCGCCACATCACCAGCAACTGCACGCCTCCGAGTCATACGCTCTATGCGAGAGCGTTCTGTGTACCACTATCTCACACTCGATGCCCGGAGAAAGATCGTTGCTCTTCCCTCTAATCTCGGTGATGCTTCACTTGGTCTCAGCCGAGGGATGTACGCTGAGATTGCATCTAAAATCACGGGTCTTATGCACTGCGCATGGTCTGTCAACTTCAACCTTGGCCTTGGGTCATTCGAAGCCGATTGCATTGCAGGTGCTCACAACTTGCTCATTCTCTGCTTGAAAGCACAGAGGCCGGAGTCTGCCACATTCAACTTCTGCTCATCAGTCAGCGCCGTTGCTCGCACGAAGGCTGGATTCGTTCCCGAAGCTCTTCCAGAAAGTCTGGAATATGCTCAAGGAATGGGATACGCTCAGTCGAAGCTCGTCACGGAACATATCTGTGTTGAGGCAGCGAAGTCGTACGGAATTAAGACTCGAGTCTTGCGAGTTGGACAAGTCATCGCAGACACTGTTCACGGAATCTGGAATGCCACTGAAGCCATCCCATTGATGATACAAGCGTCATTAACAATCGGTGCTGTTCCCACGCTGGATGAAAGTCCCTTGTGGCTCCCTGTCGACGTCGTCGCTTCAAGCGTCTGCGACATATCTCTCAGTTCTGCTGGTGCTGGTGTCATGAACGTCGTGAATCATCAAAGTTTCCACTGGACGCGGGACCTTTTACCAGCTCTACAAAAAGCTGGTCTCAATTTCAAAGAACTCAGCCAAAAAGCGTGGGTTGCCGCACTCCGAGCATCAAACCCCGATCCAATTGCCAACCCTCCCATCAAACTCCTTGAGTTCTTCGCCAGCAAATATGACAACGACCTTCCTCGGACAGTGGGGCTTACATACGACACCTCTTACGCTCGATTTCTCTCCCCATCCCTCTCTTCCGCATCAGTCCTCAACCAAAATCTCGTCACCAAACTCGTCTCGCATTTCCTCGCGACCTCCTGGTCCACGCCCCAAACCTCCCTACCAAAAAAAAGACTTGTCGTCATCTCCGGTCCCTGCGGCTCTGGTAAATCCACACTAGCAACCGGCGTCTCGAAAGCGCTCAACATTCCGTGGATCGAAGGCGACTCCCTCCATTCCCACGAATCCATTGCCAAGATGGCCAACGGGATCCCGCTCACAGATCAAGACAGGTGGTTGTGGCTAGAAGCGATCCAAGCTACCGCACTGTTGAAACTGAGGGAGAGTGAGGTAGATAGTATTGTCGTGACGTGCTCGGCGTTGAAGAGGAGTTACAGGGATGAGCTAAGGAAGAGTAGGAATATGGAGAGTGTGTTTCTTTTGCTGGAGAGCGAGGGAGATGTTTTAAAGGAGAGAATGGGAAAGAGAGAGGGGCATTATATGGGCGGGTATATGGTGGAGAGTCAGTTGGAAGCGTTCGAGGGGCCGGTGGTGGAGGAGAGTGATGTTGTGCCTGTTGATGCTGCGGGGGGACGAGCGGAGGTGTTAAAGGAAGTGTTGGGGGTATTGGGGGGTGCGTAACAGTAGTAGAGATTCATTTAGGTTCTAGTTTAATTCTGATATTCGAATTATCTTGAGTGTCGGAATTTAAGGATGTACACTTAAAGGCAATAAGAATTTTTTTTATTAAAAAAACTGGTATATCTTATTGGTACTGATTCTGTGTAAACACCCTGTGAGTGTCATAAACTCTATTGTGTTCGAAGGAAATATTCTCACGATTTTGAAATTTAAGATCTTGCTAGATGAGAATGAAAGTTTTCTGAAGGTATGTAGGATCTATCTAGGAGAATCCACATAATCGCAACTCCATTCGGAGGACTAGCAACACCACCAGGGACCTTCAACGGCACACTACTAAAGAAAAAGCTCCACTCCTTCAACTTCCTACACTCCGTCGCCAACTTCTCCAAATCAAACAACTCCCCAATCGGCATGCCCCACCCAGCAAGCAACCACTCATGCAGCCAATGGGTCTCGCTCTGAAACGGTAGTGCTTCGAAGGCCAACATATCTCCAGCAACGGCTGAGAGCTGCTTCTCCCAAATCCATCTTACCATCTCCCCTCCACTCTTTACTCCAATAGCTTCGGGCAGCGGATTTGTAGCATAGTTTTTGGCGTCGTCGCCTGCAAGGGATTCAAGTGCTTTCACGAAGCCGGAATGGATGAATAAGATGTCGCCTGGTTGGAATGTGACGCCTTGGGCTGCTGCTATAGCATTTAGCTGCTCGACTGTGATTTCCGTCGTGTCGAGAACGGCGGGTTTGAGACCTTGTGATTCGGCCCAGCTCTTATAGTCGAGAAGAACCCCACGGCTGACGACACCGCCGTTTTCCACCCAGACTTTGAAATTGGCTTAGCAACATTTTATAACGAGAGAGAAAGGGAGAGACTCATACCGTGAGTTCCAATCCTGTTGGATTTATGGACATCCTCTTGCTTGCAGCCATTTAAATAAAACTTGTGATCCTGATACCCTGCCTCAAATTAGCTTTTACTTTCCAATGCTCTTTTCTTCTTACATCCTCACTCACCAAAATGCCTAAATCCATCCCATTGCGAGCTACTCTGCGTATTAAATTTCACTTCATCATCGTTGACCGTCCTCGGCTGCTTATGCTTAATCGTATGTTCAAACTTTGCTCTCCCGAAACCAGGCACTCTTGGCTGATCTAAAGCCCAATCTGTGCAGACTCTGATTCCGTGCACTATTTCTTTGCTGGCAGAGAGTGTGGTTCGTAGTGTTAGACGATTCAGCATCCCAAGTTCGTCGGTGAGGCCGTAGAGGTTCCAGGCATTGCCGCGGGGTCCGTCCTTTTTCAGAGGGAGGGCGGAGAAGGGGGGTGTTTGTTGGGCCATTGTGATAAGGGCTTGATGAGTTGACAAGGTAATTGATTACTAGACTTTCTAGCCGTGATGATTAGTTACACAGTAAGGAAACTTCCTTTGGAGAAATAGGAGGTGATGGCAGTGGGGTTGCTTCACGTGATAGAGCGCCGTTGTGATGCGGGTCATGGGCCGGAAGGGGGGAAAGGGGTAAATTCGACAAACCCCAAAGGTGGAATGAATATCCGGAGTCAAAACAGGACCATGGGCTGCAGAACCCCGGTTCGTGCATGATGTCGAATCCGAGATCCGTGGTCCTGGAAATCCTTAAACTTGGCAAGCATTTCAATACAAAATTCTCGTTTCCGAGACATAGCTTGCCTCGAGCGCTTTTCCGGTGTGTTTCCGAGGTCAACGTCCCCGAGAAAACCCTCCCGCACTTTTGTCCACAACAGTAGTGGAGCCCCAGTGGAGTCGCACAACCCCGGCTGGGGAATCCAGTACCCGCTAAGGTGGCATATCTAACTGATCATAGTTGCGATTCTTCAAGTTGTTGTTCACAGCTTTTCTAGCGTCTAGGCTTGGGCGCGGGGTATGCTGGAGAAATGATTTTTAAATCAACTTGGAGTGCTTATTGAGCTCTCCAAGTATCTCAATTGGAATCATCAAATCTCTTGCGATATCGAGGGCACCCACATCTCAGTCACTCACCTCTTCCTTCTCGACAGAACAATCATTATGGCGGCAGACAAACCACCGGACTCTCACGTCAAAGCAGCTTCGAGCGAGATCGAGGATGCCCAGAAGTTTCCGACAGCTAATGGAGATGTTGGCTTGAAGATGTTCGATGACTATGGTGCTCTGGCGTCGCCGATTGATAAGAAGGCGGAACGAAGACTTGTTAGGAAATTGGATATGTTTATTATTCCTTTTATTTGCGTCACCTACCTCATCACCTACATCGATAAAGCTACGCTGAGCTATGGTATGCTATAGTCCCTTTCCTTGCCCGAAACTATACTGATGGTATTCCAGCTGCTATCTTCGGTCTCACAAAGGATGCCCACTTGGTTGGGACACAGTACAGTTGGCTAGGATCAATATTTTACTTCGGGTACTTGTTTGTAGGTCTCTCTGACTATTCATACTATGTGTTATACTTACCACCTTAGTTCGAATATCCAACTAGCTTCGCTATGCAAAAATTCTCTGTCGGAAAATGGCTAGGTGCAAACATCTTCCTCTAAGGCGGGATATGCATGGCCTTGGGTGGATGCAACAACTTTTCCTCTCTTGCCGCACTTCGATTTATACTCGGCATGCTCGAATCTTGCTCGACTCCTGCATACCTACTCATCACGCAAATGTGGTATAAAGTTGAGGAGCAACCGATTCGCATTGGATACTGGTCTACTTTCCTAGGTCTCGCCAACTCTTTTGGTGGACTCCTTGCCTACGGGATTGGCAATATACACGGTAGTCTCGAATCTTGGAGGTATCAGTTCCTCGTCATCGGCTCTTTCTCTGCGGCCTGGGGTCTGATTGTCTTCTTTTTCCTTGCCGAGAATCCGGCTTCTGCGTAAGCCACCCTCTCTTACCCCTATGTTTCCTTTCCACTAACAATCATCAGACGCTGGCTCTCCGAAGACGAGAAAAAATTGGCCATCGAACGCCTTCGTGGCAACCAAACAGGTATCAAAAACAAAACATTCAAGAATTATCAATTGATTGAAGCACTTATTGATCCGAAGACATGGTTCCTGTTCTTCTTCGGTCTTTCAACGCAAGTTGTCAACGGTTCGGTCAGCAACTTCGGGACACTTATTATCAAAGGATTCGGATACTCCAGTCTGGTCACAACCTTACTCCAAATTCCATACGGGGCAATTATCATCTTCGCAGTCCTTTCAGCTATGTATGTCCAACGCTGGCTACCAGGACAGAGACGTTGTCTCGTCGCCGGACTTTATGTGCTTCCAGCTTTGGCAGGTGTAGCTGGTATCACAGCCTTGAGCCCACATAGCAAGCACGCGAGGCTTGCTTGCTACTACGTCCGTGTCCCCATATACTGTGATCTCTTTGACCGAGCTAATAAATTTCCCAGTTAACGGCATTTTACACCGCCTCCTTTGCAATCTGCATGTCCCTCATAACCGCCAACACAGGTGGCTCTACAAAACGCACCACCGTCAATGCGCTCTTCTTTATCTCCTACTGCGCCGGGAACATCATCGGGCCTTTCACTTTCAAGACCACAGAAGCACCCATCTACCGATCTGGCATTATCGCCATCTTGGTCGCGTATTATGTTGAGATAGCAGTGTTGATTAGCTTTGCTTTGTATTTGGCGAAAGCGAATAGAAGGAAGGAGCATGCATTGACAGAGTCGGGAAAGTGCAATGCAAGCGAGGAGGAGAAGTGCGTTATGGCGTTTACGGATCTGACCGATTTGGAGAATCCTTTTTTTAGGTTCTCGTATTAAAGGGAAGGTGAAATTCAGTGTTTTCGAAGCCAAAGTGCAGGCGATGAAGAGATTGCTATTTCGTCGCAGACCTTTCGAGTATTCTTCTAAGTTTGGCCTGAAGTCCAGAATAAATTTTATACCAAGCAACCTTAAGATGTGTAAACGTTCTGGTTCATAGGTAATGTCGATTGTCAATCAACTTCTCCTAATAGAAGATATTTTTTTTGCACATCAAATGTCTGTTTACTTTCATTTTTGTGCTCTAGAAGGTAACACTCAAGAGGAGGCTCAAGAATTCGGAAAGCGGAGTGACGTGGCTCTCCGCAAACTCACGTAATAAGCTTTCATCAACTTTCCACGGAATCTATTCTAGGACTCATTAATGACGACTTATAGTTTGGAAGCAGCTCTAATTATCTTTGCGAAACTATAAACCTTTTAAGCTACGGCCTGCAGACGATTTAATGGTTTATACTCACTTAAGCTACTGATTTAGGGACTTAGGGGCTTCTCTTCGTAGAATGGCTGTTATCTGTATAACCATGAGTGAATACATTCATTTCCTCAACGTTCCGCTTACGCGCCGCCTTTCAAGGTTTCCCTTCTACTTTGCTCAGTTGATGGTGATTCGAAGTGCTAGCCACGGCTGGCAGAGAAATTGGTGGATCCTCCGATGGAGACTCTCTGAAAGTTGCTCTTTTAATTGGTGGGCTAGCTTGGGGACCACCTAGAGATTGCTGCTCCCAAAGTGCATTCTAGTGTGGATGGCCCTGCGGATAGAGGAGTTTCGGCTAGTGATCTGAATATTGGCCATGGCGTGAGGTAGTTTGAGCAGACCTGGCGGTGGTCTACTTGGTTTCGTTATTAATGGCCAGAAGAAGGGATTTCTATGACCTGGAGTAAGCTACCATTTAGCCATCTTCTTCGAAATGCCGTCCTTGAGTAAAATAGCTCGATTACGACATATCTATCGCCTACTAAGCCAGCCACGACGTACATACGCTTGAACTTCAAGATGTTTAAAAGTACCTGGACTGGCTCTTGAGGTCGAATATGAGGTCCCACGTCCCAAAATTAGTGTTAGAGAACCATCACCAGGTCGGTTCTCGTTGATGGTAGGTTGGTATGCCTTGTCAACGGAAATAATCGAGTGCCAAAATACTCCGACTAAACGCTGTATCTGAGAAGCATTTCAGGAAACATGGATTACGCTACCCACAAGAGAGGGAAAAGCTATTTGGCCCCAAGCTATAACTGCGCTCGAATGGGAATATTATTGGTGAGATCGTTACTTAGAGAATGAAAAGTCCAATGGAATTACCCATGAAGATGTAGGAATGTATCCATATGGGCAAGGTCGTTGTCTACAACAGGAACGCTCCATCAATTCTGCCTTCTTTCAGTCCTATGGCTACGAAATTGAGTTTGGTTCTCGACCATTTATTCAAAGATGCCTGCGGAGGTCTTCTACCGCAATGTGATCCTGCAGTTCACGTGATATGCATGTAGCCAACTCAAGAAAGCTAGATACGTTCTATTAATAATGTTCAGCTGAACTTATCTTCGAATCTCGAATTTATCCCATCTTTCAATCTTAGTTTGCCTTGGCAAGCTTGCCTGCTCTTGGTATATTTGTTTACGCGCGAGTCGCATCGTCAGCATCATGTTTTGCTCTCATTGTGGAGTGCAATTGCAAGATGCGGCCCGGTTCTGTTCGTCTTGTGGTACACCAATAGCGACCTCCACCCCCGCCTCACCGGCTGCGCAAGGGAACCCCTCCCCATTCCCCCAACCGGTCTACAGTCCTCCACCCTCATCTCCAACATCGGCCCTCATCAGCCAAGCAGGCCTACCACAGCCTGCTTTTGATCGACTAGCCGCTGCTCTCTTTCACGCCCTGGATCAAAAAGTGCAGGTAAATCACCTCAAAATTACTAATCTTTCCGATAAGCTAACCAATCGACCTAAAGCCTCAAAGAACCGGTGGAATGGAAGTCTCCAAAATGATGGCTTATCGGACTTTGGACGGAGCCACCGTACCACCCTACTACGGCGAGCATGTCCTCCCGACTTACGCAGCAATCGTTCCATAGATCTGATCCCGAATCAGCCCCGCAGTGCCCCTGTCGTCTCATGGAGTGGTTGGCATCAATATCTCCTCCAAAAGATACTAGCAGAGCCTGACACTTCCTTCCGACACTTGCAGCGAGTGTGTCCCGCTCTCGGGATCACCATTCAGTTGAATCGTGCGGATTTTCCAATGGGGTCTTTTCCGAATGCTGAAGCGAAGGAGGGGTTGTTTAGGACGCAGATTTATGGCATGGCGCAGAGGGCGATGCGGATGGGAGCGATTGGAGGGTCGGGTTTCGGATTGGGAAGCGGAGCCTTGGGAGGGGGTAGTGGAGGTGCAGCTCATCATTCTTCTGGCACGGGGAAATTGGCAGCTAAAGTTGGGTTGAACATTCTAAATACGAGTCTGAATGGTGGCGGTGGTGGTGGTGGTGGAACTTTCTTTCCTACTCTTTAAATTACGGCCAGGCAAGTTTCATAGCATAACATTCTTCATGTGAATAGGTCGGATAAGATATTTTGTATTCAATACCAATCAAATTACTACTAACGAAACTCAAATCCAATTCTTTTAATGTGATAGGAGGAAGGGAGTCAGCTTTCCTGGTAGTGCTATGACTACCGAAACGAGCTTTGTAAGGCGTCGGCAACGTCAGCACAATTACACCAATTATATCTGTATGATATACGCCACCATTCGTTTCATCTGAGCCGAAAATGCAGGACTGAGCTTAAGTCAAGGCCTGTCCGATTTCGGGCTATCTGATATAAGCATCTATGACAGTGATGATGCAGCCGACAGTAGTAAGCCGTAATAACAAGCGGCCCTATCTCAATTTCCTCATATAGCATGTTTGATTTATGGCATTTCAATACGTCGTGGCTATCTCTCAGAACTCCAACCAGGTGTTTTACCTCCATGGCCCCTTTCTCTTGACTTTTCAGTCGGGTTCAAGTCTTACTTGTATGAATTCTACTATCAGAAGCTTGTCAACCTAATAATTCAGAATTATACCATAAGAGATCGAGTTCAACGTAGGTCATTAAAGGATTGGGTCGCTGAATCTGAATGTGATATCCGAGTGCCTTCAACTACAAAAGAATTAGGAAGTCCGTATTAATGTAAATTTGCTATCCACAACCTTCCTAATTAGGCTCCATGGACTCACCTCCTAATACAGCAACATTCTATAAAAACTTCTTCTGAAGCACAACTAGAATTCAAGAGTCAAAGGAGATATCGCTTGTAATCTGCATGGACCTATACCTTTGCTATCTTGCGTCTGTGTTCGTTTCATTAATTATCCATAACCTTTCATGGCTACCGAAATTTATTTATCCATTGATGCAGTATCTCCTATAATTCGGTTAGAAAATGACAGTGATTCAATTTTCGACAACAATTGTGACTCATGACAGCACTTGGATTTCCTCGTCATTTCATTTCCTAAGCCACACCTCCCACATCTTAGCTTACCAGCCTAATCTCTCCTTCCTACAATCTAAAGCCTGACAGCGTGTATGAATGAGCGAAATCGAACAGTACTTCTCAACCATCTCCCGTAGGAGTATCATTCTCTGTGTTAACTTCCAATCTCAGCATTAGGATCAGGGTATTTATTGGCAGGTACCTATAATTATCCTTAAATTCTGTGAACGAGTAACTAATGAGTTATGACACCACTTCCCCTACGTAGACTCAAAGAGTACATAGAGTAGGAAGAGATTTGTTCCTGTAGCCCAACAGGTTCCATTATACAGCGTTTCGAGTAAGCTTGAGATGAGTGGGAGATCCTAGCCCCAACTTCTAAAGGAGGTCTTGAATGTAGGTATATAAAAATTGTGGTTCGAACCAGGGTCGAGTGTAGGAACGATGGAAAATGAGCTGGGCTGTGTGATGAGGAGCAGTGATGCGCAGCTCATTGTTTAACATAAATCATAAATTTAATGAAATATCCTTCTGTTCAGAAAGGTGGGCGGGGCTGCTTTATTGGCGAACTAAGGTGGTAGAGGTGAGGTAAAGGTAGGGAGTATGTGCCAAGGCAAGCAATGGTGAATAGAACCTGGCCGATTGAGCTGTAAGAAAAGGGACTTGTTTCGAACCCTCGGCTACAAACACCGTTTGCCTAAAGATTAGAAAGATTTCAAGAAATGCTTCGGGGAAGGGAGTCTAGTTTAGATCTTCAGCTACGCGCACGTGACTGGGTATCCAGTGTAACAAGTGCTAAGCACTACTAGTTTAACATTATAATACTTTAACAATGGCGTAGTAAACAAATTACTGTGTTCGGCTAGTTTACACATTACTTCCTGCAATCGACTTTTCAATATGCGTCACTACTCAAATATTCCAAGTCCTGCAATGCTCACCCAAAACCGCGTTGCTAGGCTATGCTATGGGCAGAAACCTCAAAAGCCATATGTTACTTGTTAGGAGTGGTGCGACCCCGTAAATTAATATCGAGGCTGACCTTAGAAGAAAATGAGAGGCTGCTGAACTACAAGGCCAGAAGTTGCAGCTCAATTGATTGGTGAGGCGCTGCTGCTGAGGCCAAAAGTGCTACGAATAAGGCAATTCAGTTGCGCGCCCTCGGCTCACAAGTTTCGCACGGCACGAGCATAAGATGCCACAACATCCCCCGTCTCAATTTCTGAGATTTACACATCGCACATTCAAACTTTACGTTCTCCCGACACACAACAAATATCTCACTACCTCATCACTCACCGTCAAATAAACTTGGGAGCCACAATGTCATCAGAATTCGGTCAATACTTCGAGGAGTTCTTAGGCGATGATGCCAACGAGTTCGACATCTTCAAAAACGATTTCAGCAGCGAGCCACTGCACCAGGAATATTTGCAGCTGCAAGACAGAGCAGTGAACAGCTTCGATACCACTCCCTCAGAGGACCTCCAAGCCTCTCTCACATCCACCACGACAAACTCTGCTCCTTCAAGAGAGATGTTGATGCCTGAGACCGAATTCCGTACTGGGTTAGCTTTTTTTTTTTAGATCAACGCTAACCGGGCGCGCAGTGTTGGTGTCAATACGCCAAGTCCGGTGAACTCGCTTAACGACTCCTCGCTGAACATTGCTTCGCCCTCTCTCTGCCCATGGATTTCTTGCTCTACTAGATCCGCGATAAGGACCGAGAATGAAACCACCGCCCACCTCGAAGCTCACTGGAGAGAGACACTCGAGCAATGGTTTGGCCCGAGGGGATGTGATTGGCCAGGTTGTTCATCAAGAGCAACCTTCAAATCCCCAGGTTCGCTCAGGACTCACATCTTCAATATTCATATCAGTCCTCTTGTCTGCACCTATCCCCAGTGTACATACACCAATCCTTTCGGCAAACAGGGCAACCTTCGTCGACATATTGCGACTATTCACGAGGCAACATCCAACCACATATGTCCTATGGAGTCGTGCGAGGCAAATATCAAAGGCTTCGCACGGAAGGATAAGCCGCTGAATCACATTAAGGAGCAGCACGATAACCTGAGGTGCCCGTATAACCACTGCTATGCCACTGTTCTCGAAACAGAGCAACATAAGCACCTCCAGCAGTTCCACGGCTCCTTCGAATGTGCATTAGGGGCATGTGAAAAGGGACCAGCGTCATGCTTCTCAGAAGTTTGCCTTCGAAGACACTTCCGTAGAGATCATAACATCACTGTTGATCCCGCTCGAACTTTGATCAGGCGAGTAAGAATGACCAAGGATAACACAGCTCGGTCCTCTCACATCGTTCAGTTGAAAAAGTGGAAGGATTGCCCACCTTGCTCTGAGGCGCAAAGCGCATTGAGATTTGTGCAGGACAATGAGGGGTTTCAAATACAAAACGGGAATTGGGCGTCTTAAGGCTGAGACCAAAGTTGTAGAAATTTGCTTTGGATTGTCGTACTTCTGTTTTCCTGGCTATCCTTTCCTTGACCCTACTGCTGGCACGCGTTATTTCAAAATCACCTTCCTGTCATTTACTCGTTCCTCTATTTTTCTTTACCTATTTATGCAAGTTCAATGCTATTCAATGATAAGAGTTACCATGATATGAAACGAGACAGAATGCAGAATATCCATATTTCAGTTGCTTCCGTGATCCCAACTGTTCAACCAAGCCAGAGGCGATAAATCCAACTAGTTAACTCAAGGTCTGTGACTTCTAATAACATGTGCTTTAGTTCTGCTATTTCTCCTGTGATGCTATAGCTATGCTCCTCGAGCATATTGATATTTCTATAATACGTGGTGATGGTGCGCGGAGGGAGCATTTGCTTGCCATACTTACGAAGAGTAAGTGTAACTGTGTAAAGCCTGCCACGACTTTCTTGCTCAGCAGAAGTTAACGATCGAAACCAAATCATAGGTCTTGACTCGGAGTACACGGATGATGGCTGAAATTCCGAGGTACTGGGCTTGGTGAGCGGGGGTAATGAACTGGCACTACAACTGCCTACTGAGTGAGGCTAGGCGGGCACGTAGTAAGGCGGCGGGTCACGAGGATTGTCTCTTCGCGAGAACCTTGAAGTAAGGTTACAGACAAAACAACAGCCGGAAATTATGACGCTGATTTCATTTCTAAAGCAGGTTTGACCCTCAACCCAGGTGTGGTTTAGATTCGGCCCAATATCAGCGTTGATAATATTCAAAAAAGGCGCTGCTAGAGCAAATGTTCCAATACCTTAAATGTAGCTATCTCAACTACAGATTCGTCTGTGTACCTTTTGTGGGGTAGAGACTTACGGCCGCAACCACAGAACCTGAAGCGGTCGTCGTTCCAATGAAGAACGTACTAAGGAAATAACCTTTTGCCAAATCTACACTGTCGATATCGAATGTTACTAAATCGTCGATAGGATCGACGACACGGTCCAAAGGGGGGTTTTCCGAACTGGATGTTGAGGCGACGGCTTCGCCATCGCTGCGGGTAGGAGAAGACATGTCTAGAGCTCAGACAAGCAAAACCGGGACCAAGGAATCGAGAATAAGAGCTTCTTTAGGCTTGAACTTGAGCGTTATGGGTGCGAATTGGTGATATCAGTGAGCGTGTGACAAATACTCTTCGCTAGCGTAGCTGTTCCATATAATATGTTCGGTGATGAGAATATTGACGGCTGCAGGTGCATCCTCGCCAGGATCCAGCCGTCCACCTTCCGTCGGCTCCGTATGGTTGGGCCGTTCAGATACGTCGCCTATGGTGGTGCTTTGGAACCCAAATGCAATCCACATCATTGTGTAGGGGTGGAGGTGGGGTTAGGGTGTGGGGTAAAGAGTCTATTGATAGGAGTGATTGACTCGTTAGCGCATGATTGACTCGTTGGCGCATGAGGTCCCCGGTCCGAGTCCTGTCCTAGTCGGTTGCATTAATTCCATGACACCTTACTTAACTCCATAAAGTACTCTGGTACGACCTCACTTCCCCATTCCTTCATCTCTCCTCTATACCAAAGAACTGTATGAGATGGGTCTTGTCATCCTTCTGCGAGACCAGTTTTACGCCACCTTGGTGTCATGGAGTTGGTTGACAGCAACGGTGGCTTTGTTCACCCCTGTAGGCATGAATGCTTCTTCCATTCATTTATCTGAGCTGAACGTTCCTGTAGGTTTTAGTCTATGCTGTGGGACATGCTATATATGATTTGTACTTCCATCCACTTGCAAAGTTCCCTGGTCCGAAAAGTGCCGCCATCTCTAACGTAAGTCAAAATTGCAGCTATTGGGGCCCCACTGCCTCTGACCAAGATCTGATAATAGCTCTTCTTCGCAAAAACTGTTCTCAGTGGAAACTCAATACACACTATGAAAGCGCTTCATGATAAACATGGTTCGTTTCACAAGCTAAGCTCTAGTGTAACCGAGCTAGAATTGTGTAGGGCATGTGGTTCGTTGGGCTCCTGATGAACTTTCTTTCTCCTCTGCACAAGCCTGGGACGATATTTATAAACCCGGAGAGACCTTTTTAAAGGATCCTAGGTCCTATGTAACTGATGATACGTATATTTTCTGTTCTTCGATCAGTAAAACACCCATAACTAACTATCTAGAATTCGAGCCAAACAAGTTGCAAATATCATAGATACCGAGGAACATGAAGTTGCTAGAAAGATGTTGGTAGGTGTTGTCGACATTAGGTGAAAACCTTCGCTCAGGTCTTTCTAGTCCCACGCATTCTCGCCGAAAGCTCTCCTCGAGCAAGAAGACGTTGTTCTGAAATATGCAGACATGCTAATGATAGCCATGGAGGAGGAGTCTCGCAAGGGTCCCATCAACCTGACAGAATACTTCAACTGGGTCACTTTTGATGGTCAGTAACATTCAATCCATCCGCAGGTACCTATATATTCTCAAACGCCCGACTAGTGCTTGGCGAACTCGCATTTGGGGAATCCTTCGGCTCCGTCAAGAATAGAAAGACCGACTCCTGGATCACCACCATTCTCAACCAAATAAAATTCCTCGCCTACGACGCAGCCGTTTATCGCATCTCTCCCACACTGTGGAAACTCGCACCCTATCTCGTCCCAAAAGCTGTGACTGAAGCAGGAGTCAATCACGTGAAACAGTCCAAAGCCAAAATCCTCCACCGTATTCAGAAAGGGGATTCCGCTCGTCGAGATTTCTGCTCTTATATACTCGAGAAAAAAGACGAGCTTGGACTCTCCGAATGGAATCTCGCTGCATATGCTCAAGTCCTTATTGTGGCGGGAAGTGAAACAACGGCAACAACATTTACAGCATTGACGTATTATCTTTGCCGAACTCCTCAGGTCTATCAGAGGCTGAAGGATGAAGTGAGAGGAAGGTTTCAGACTGCAGATCAGATCACGAGTTTGAGTGCTACGTTTCCATACCTGACTGCTGTTATCAATGAAGCTTTGAGAATTTTCCCCCCTGTCCCAGTCGCGTCGCCAAGGGTAGCTCCAAAAGGTGGTGCGATGGTGGCTGGTGTTTTTGTACCTGAAGGGGTGGGTCTCATTTCAATCTCAGTAACTATTACTAATAATCTCGCAGACAACAGTCGGTGTCCACCCCTGGTCTGTTACGCATGATCCAAAAAATTTCAAAGACCCATTCACGTTCCGCCCGGAGCGCTGGCTTGAACCAATCACCGATAATCTGAGTGCAAGTCAGCCTTTTCTCCTTGGTACAAGAAACTGTATTGGACAAAAGTAAGCACAATATTTCCCAAATTTAAGAGATTAAACTGAATTGAGGCTAGTATGGCGTGGATGGAGCTCAGGATCCTGATTGCAAAAATGATTTTCCTATATGACTTTGAGCTAGTCGACGGTAATCTGGATCTAATCCGAGATAGTGCTTGTTTTCGTCTTTGGAGGAAGCCAGATTTGTGGACGAAAGTTACACTCAGGGCAGGTCTAGAAAGCGTATAGTCACTTTAGTATGTTCATTTTCCTCGTGCTTGCTTTTTCGTCTAAAATATCAACACAGCACTTAGCTTTCGTTGATTAGTTGAAAGACACGAAGTTAGGTAATGAATACCAAAAATATACAGTAATCGGCTCTGTATTGATCGAGGAAAAAGAATTCATTTTATTCATCATGTATTTGAAATTCGTGGGTTAGAAATGAGGAATTGAGAGCTTATCTTTCCCTATTGCTTGTTCATTTCCTCTCCTACCTTGCTACAATGCTCTAACTCTATTATTTAAACTCACAATGTCTTGAAATTCACCATGAAAAACAAACCATAAATCTCCATGGTCTATACTTTGCAATTTCATATCCTCTTGCGATTCCATATAACCAGAAATCGCAGCCCTTTCTGTCCCACAAAAAGATATAAATTGCCCGTCCTCTAATATACCAACCCCACTTATACCAAAAATAAGACCTCTTTACATAGCCTGATAGCAATAACTTGAATGACAACCACCATTTCAATCAATAACTTTGGGCCTCGCCTGTAGACTCTCTATGAAGCCAAAACTCGAGACCGAGACCCAGCTCAATGATTTAAAAAATTGAAAAGAAAAAACAATCTGTAATAATCAAATCACAGCTCCACCTCCAGTTCTTCTATAGCTGTATTTCTTATATTGGAGGTTAAAATGGGAGATGAAAGAGTCTAAATACTAAGAGTCACGCTCACTTATTCCTTACCGATCATGGAGAATATTCTGATTTCCTTGTTTATTATTCAGTTTTTCAACATAGAAATGAAGGGTATAGTCAGTTGCCGCTTGTAAAACCAGCAATATCAATCACCTCAATAGGTTATAACTTCCCCAACTTTTCAGTGCAGCTGATTTTTAACCATTCAAAGACTCACAGCTTCCTAAATTCAACTCAGACTCCCAGAATTCTAGTTATCAGCTAAGTAGGAAGCAGGAGTGCCCGGCCTGGTGTTGGAAACACATCTGTCCCCCAACCAAGGAAAGTATTTTTCACTCTATTTCCACCTTAACTTCAGTGCTCTACCAATAAGTAAACAAGCGAAACCCCATAGCCCTCGAATACTATCAAAAACACATCCTCGTGAACTAGAACTGCATTTACTTGAGAACCAGAATTCAAATTTTCAAAAACAGAAAGGTTTAAATACACAAGATCACTATACATTTGTATCAAAACCAGTATTGGAGGTGAAAGTATCTTGATTCACTCATACAAGGCCATAAACTGTATCTAAGATTTGTAGAAAAATAAGAGGTACAGTATGTGGCCACAAGTCTAAGCGAAAATCGCTAAATTCGCGAATTTTCGTGTTTTCTACTCCTATCTTCTTTTATATTACTATACCTAGAATACCAGAAATACTATGCTTGTCTTTGTATAAGATATTCTCTAATAAATAGAGTCAGGTCTATTTTGCTAGAGATTATAAAGTCTATTAATACAATATTAAAAAAATAAAAGATCTTTATAATTTAATTCTCAAAAGTATTATTAGTATATTTAAAGATCAGGTATTCTGTATTTTATATTTATGTGTTAGTGTATCTTTTGTACTTTTTATATATAACTAGAAATATATTATAAAGGCTATTAATTAATTTCCTAAGATTATAACTACTTAGCTAGTTTGTAATTGTATTTTACTAGTTTATAAGAAGATGGTGTACCAATTTTTTAAGAAATTGGGTATTTAGAAGTGGAGGTACAAAAAAAGATTAATACTGACTAAAAAAAGAGCTACTGCTAGGTTGGTATAGACTATTAGATATAATAATAAGTCTCTAGTATATTGAAAGTGTTAGTGCTGATCTAATAAATACTTTATAGAGTATAGAAAAGAAGAAAAGTAGGACTTTGTATATAGAAAGTAGAATAAATTATTTTATTTTACTTTATAGACTTAATTTCTAATTTTATTTGTATAGAGTAAGTACTTTAATCTTAGGCTATTTAGGACTATTTTATAAAGAATAGAATAATTATATTTTGGACTATATTTGGCTGGGAAATTTGTATAAATCTGATAATAATAAAGGAAGATATTATAGCTAAAAGAAAAAAGATTATAATAGTATAATATATTAAGATACTAAAGGAATATTTTTTAATTATACTAGATTTTGATTTTATATTTATATAAGATAATACTTTTATTTATAAGATATATATAATTATTATATAGTTTAGAGATATGAATATAAATATAGTAGATTAGTCTTTTTATTTTCTAGATTTTAATTCTATTAAAAATCTTTGAAAAATACTTAAGACCAAAATTATTAAGTTATATTCTAAGTTAGAAACTATAAAAGATAATAATATAATAACTGTGTATTTGATTGAATATATACAAAAGATCTGGGATTTACTAAAAAATAATATATTAAATAAGCTTATAAAAGAAATACAAAAATATATAGATATAGTTTTATTGTAAATGGCTGATATACTAAGTACTAGAAGTTAGGGAATTGTTAATTTGAATTTAAATTTTTATTTAGAATAATTGATTTATTAATAGTTTTTTAATTGGTTAAATTATAAAGCTTTGAATAGAGTAGAAAATCTCTTGAATTCTGTGCTTAGCGCGTTTCGCTTAGACTTGTGGCCACCCACTGTACAGATGATCAGGCCATAGCTAGAAAAGACAAACGAATCAGATCCAATCGCTGCACCAGGAACAGAATGGACCATATCAAATGATAAGAAGGGAAACCCCATCTTGTAATTTCCCTCTTCTACTCTGTGGCTATTTAAACAGCTTCTCTTCCTCTCCCAGAAGATCAGAGTACCCAAAGACCCTCGACTGCTCGATCCTAGTTAGAGCTATCTACATTATCCTCTCAGCCACTCAATCATTCGCTGGTGGAGATAGGAGTCATTTGATTGAAGCCACGCTCATCTTAATTTGATCTATGCCATATTATGTGCTATCTCATTTTAGTATTACACTGTGAATAAATCAAGGATTTGACAGTGATATCTAAAATGATAGCAGTAGTCACATATGTGCAAACCATGGTCATTCCAGCTGGAAAACCCCCTCCAAGTCTTGAAATCAAAATAAATCCTATCATATGCACCTCTGTATCCGATAAAGCCATCTCTGTCCTAGTTACGTTTATAATATCTCATATTACTTGTGGTACTTCGTTCTGGAGTTTAGTGGTCAAGATTTGAGGGTGGAAGGTATGCTTTATATAATATATTGAATATTATTTTGGACTCAGAACAAGAAAGATTAGGCTACGAATATTAACTTCCAAAACTCTCTCTAGCTCATTTTGCAAAATCACACTATTTAAATACCGCATTCTCACGTTTTGAACTTTACAGCCAATGCACCTCGAATTAAGAGAGCGCCAACTCTAATTCTCTTTCTGATGAGTATCCGCTTTGTCTACCTATGTCATATAAAGTCCATTCATTACCCTCCTATTCAAGTTGCCCAATTATTATTCCAGCAGAAGAGGAGATCCTGATTTCTGATAGCAGTACTGAAAATGACAGCAGCCGTTGCAATGATAACAGCAGGGAGGAGATGACAGTGGTTAATACCCCCAGCTTTGAGGTATAAGATCCAAAATACTACTTATCACTCTTGCCCCAGGTATTGTTGATAGAGAAGTAAATCTGCTCTAGTACAGGAATACTGTGTCACTGGGAGTGCCCAGTTTCCATTCGTTACAAAGAATTAAAATGTGAAAGAGCTAATAGTGCATAAATACTACCAGTGCAAGCTCAGAACCTATAGCTACTTCACTCGCAACGACATCATACTACACCAAAAGGGGGTTCACCTTCATGAATGAATTCACTTTCTTCATTTCCCAAAATTTCTCTTTGAGGGGGCATAACGTCCCCACTTCTCCCTCATTCCACAACTATTTAAATAAGCCACGCTTACCCTGATTTCTGGTCTATTATACTAAGTGGATTGGCGGCTCTAAATTATGGAGCAGGCGCGTGATTCTGGAAAGATCTCGGGGAGGGCGTATGAGAGGAGGTGGTGGCTGTTTGTTGTATTTCGAAAGCTAGATATAAGATCTTGTATGCTGGGAGTTTGTTTAACAGATCTCTGTATTGAGTTGACAGCACCATCATTCCTGGCGGTGGTTTGAAGAACATGACAACATATACTTTGTTCCAATCACAAATACATATCTACAATACTCTCAAAGCTTTTTCCAAGTTTCATTTTCACACCTCGATTAATAGCTGAACGCACTTATGATCTATAAGCATAAACAGACTCAAGGATTTTCGTCCGGTTAAGGATGAGAGTGTAACTTTGTATCGAAAACTTAAAGTAAAGGGTTTAAAAAGTATGAATAGGTCGGCACTTTGGCAAGAGAACAAAAGGTCTTAAATTATTTCCTAAAATAGAATAAGCACTCCTGATGCAAACTCGGAACTCATAAGAACCTTACTACAACTACATCATGTCCACTGCCAAATGTATCAAATACATAGAGTGAAATTGTGATGTAAACTCCAATATAATTATAACATATTTTCTTTCTATTTCACCTTGTCTATTCACTCGCATAACCTTCATTCAAATTTCCAATTCCATCCCATCGCAATATATAAACCCTTTATCCCACCCAACTCAAACCTAACCCCCTCTCTCGTTCCAGCCGTCAAATTAGAACGGGAGATGTATATCTGACAGCTACAAGAACTTCCGTATCTGTCCGCAGAATTTCTGCTTCTACATATACTCCACTTCTCCTACCACCCACCGTTCGGTGCAACATGTCTGTCTTGGGTTCTGATTATCAGAAAATTTGACAATAATAGAAGGAATGACAGTGATGAAAACGTGAACCATCAACTCTAATTACAAGCCTCCAGCCCCAGAATCTGAAATCCATATCTATCTCCACCCACGGACAAAATACCCAGCACACCTAGAAATTCTTAAAGTCTCCAACTTCTCAACTTAAGATACCGTCACTTAGAAGGTGAAAGCTTTATATCATAAATCAGGGGTTGCACCCAGAAATGATAGCACATCCCGTGACTTACCGACTTCAATCCCAACCTCACACAACTATTTAAACACCCACCCCTCGAAACCTCGAACCTCACATTATTCCGACGAATCCGATACTAAATCGAGGACCGACCGCACGCATTCCACCATCTACAGACTCCTCACTGCCTACAATCCAGAGTCTCTCACCCAACTCCCATCAATGCAAGTTCATCATCTCATATCTCTCCAACAATCTCACCCAAAAACCCCCAACATACAAGCAAAGCAAACTTAACAACTGCATCAAAAATGACAACATGAAAAAAACCACTAAATCCCCAATCTATCCCATCCAAAGCCAAAGCCCAACCCCGATCCACATCACCTCCACCCTCCCGCCCCGAACATAAGAATATACTTCACTTTTCTTCTACAATCGATAAAGCGCCTAGAACTCTTCAAGATCGGGTTTCAAAATTTGGGTCTTCAAGACCTTCAATAAAAGAAATAACTAAGTAATATCTAACTTAATATCTACCCTCAAAAATACCAAGAACTCCACAAATCCTTCCCTTCCCTTCCCTTCCGACATTCCCCACGAAATATAAATTAACAACCACTTGCCTCCCACCTCCTAACCTCACATCATATATACACTCACAGATTCACCTATCTTAGAGATCACGGAGTCCTGCACCATGAAATAGAAATAGAAATAGAAATAGAAACGTTACTCTATACTCTCTCTATATTATTTTAAGTAGTAGCTCAGCTGTTGCTGTACCCCCGCCACCATACATACACAAAATTCCCTCGTTTTGAATTTGCTCAAAGGGAAAATTGACAGTGGTACATACATGCGTGTTAAAAATAGGTCTAGTACTCATTTATAAATATCTAAGCCTGGAAATGGGGACTTTGGACTTTGTTTGTGTATATATATATACCTACGTTTGGGTGGAGGTACAACTAGTTCAAGTTAAGAATAAAAGACTTAGTGCATTATGGCTTGAGTGTCTTGGATGCATTGCTGGGGGTAGAGATCAGTCGGGGGAGAAAAGAGGGGTTTAAATACTTGTAGATCACGGTTTGATACGCAAACCATCACAGATTCATATTTCTTAAAAGGCCTAAATAGTTTCATTCTCATCCTAGCAAAAGCCAGTAACAACTGCATTTCAATATTCTGTAAAAGGCCATAAATGACCAGGCCCTAAGGCCAAAGAAAGAAGCAGATCCCTTCCCTGCATGCGAAGAGAATGTGCCAGATCATAATGATCATACGAAAAGTATCCCCCTGAACTTAATCCCCATCTCAGCCACATCATCCTCAGCAATTTGTTCCTCCAACTGCCGAGCTTGGAAAATGAAATCCTCAACGGAAAAATTCAGTAAAGACCGTCCATTCTCTCCTCCATCATATCATCCACTCCTGACCCGTCTTATTGATGAGATTACATCCCAATCAAAGACCGGATCATCTTATTCGCAGCATCCGGGTTCCCACCAAGCACACTCTGATCCGCCACCTTCGGATAAAAGAATGCCGCAACCGCAATGATCACATAAGAGGCACACAAGAGCGCACCCTCAAGGTAATTACTCCTCCCATCTAGGATCAAAAAGTTCACAATGAACGTTGACACGAAGAGAGATACCGTCTCGAAAAGCGTAAAATACAACGACATCTCCTTGTCCATTGCCCACCCAAGTAGCACAATAAACGGTGTGACGAATAGAGCGATTTGGATAGAAGACCCGACAGCAACACCAATTGCTAGGTCCATTTTGTTTTTCGATGCCACAGTCACGGCAGTTACGTGCTCGGCGGCGTTTCCGACGATGGGGAGGATGATGAGTCCGACAAAAGCTTCGCTCAATGGCGAGTTGTTGACTACGTCGTTGATGCTATCCACCATGAATTCTGCACAGACGGCTACGAGACCCGTAGATATCAGAAGGAGGAAGACGGCAGTGGTGCGGGAGATATTCTCGTCATCATCTTCTGATGGCGGGGGCTGGGTGTCGGCGACAGCTGTGGAGCGGATCCGGAGTGGTTGGAGATTGCTTGCGGTGCGGGGGTTGGTGCTATTTGCGGGTTGTTGATTGAGACGGTCTGGCAAGGAGTTCGTGCGGCGGATGCCATATTTGACGCGTGGGATGGGACCTGCTGGGGGGGATTGAACAGGAGCTGGACTCCCGGTGAAAACATTTTGGGAAAATGTCTCCGGGATACGAGGTCGAATTGCGCTGATACCGCGGAGAGTGAAGGGGCGTTTTTGGGACGAATCGGTTGTGGTACCTAAATCTTCAGCGACGGCAAAGTCGACACGGCGAGGCGCTTCAGGGTCATCGGGTTGCTTCTCGATAGAAGATGCAGGTACAGCTCCTTCTTTGATGGTGTCGTCTCCGTTGCGGCGAGCTTGCTTGCGTTCTTTCTTCTCTCTACGCTTTCGATCCTTCTTTCTTTCCTTCTTGGAGAGAGCGTGACCTAGAATAGAGTTGCGACGGCTTCTACCTTCATCTCTCTTCTCGTCATCACCATCCTCGGCAGCAAAGTCGATGGTCGCAGCACGAGACGCTCCACGAGATGTAAACATCTGAGGTTCCTCGGTCAAAGTATCTGCATGGACTGGAGAGATTGAACTTGTTCCCAATGAAGGCGTCCGGAGTGCTTCAACTGCATCGGAAGTTTCCTTCGATCCTGAACTTGACTTGCGACGACGACGTCCACCTCTCATAACCCGTCTTATTCGTTTCGCCGTTGTATTCGAACCACTTGAAGCATCGGAATCGGAACTCGAAGAGGAGTCAGAGGAGGAATCAGAGGAATCCATCCAAGCTGCGACAGGTCCGGGAGCGGATTCTTCATCAATAATATGCTGTGGTGTACTCTCGTACATGTATGCGTGGCTTTTGAGTTGGAAAAGGAGGTACAAGACGTAGACGATGAGTAGGATCTAAAGGTCAGCTAGGAACCGAGCAGAGGAAGAAGCAACATACCACACTGGTACCACGGCTGACCTTCAAAGTCGCAGATGTCGCAGTATCCCTATTCAAATCGGAGAAGGAGGCATGGAAACCAGTCGGTAGTAACAAGCTCATGACACTCAAACTGAGTAGACATGCACTCATTTGTGTCACCGTGCTGTTGTAAATCTGCGGAACAGCGTCAATACCCATCAAGACGGGCGGTCGAAGGAATGCTCACCTGTTCACGGAAACGTAGACCACCGAAGAGGAAACACATGCCTAGAATCAGAAGCAAGTTGGCAAGGATCGATCCAAGCAATGAAGCTTGGACGATACGGATTTCATCCTACCAAGGTCAGCAAGGTTCAATGCCCGAGATCCAGAACAACAAACCTTTTGGAGTGCAATGCTATTCGGTTAGAAGGAAGAGAGGTGAGCATAGGTCTTGTACAATCACGACGGCAAGGGGTGGGACAGGGATATGGGACGCGATTGATATGATAATGCCTTTAAGAGGGCTTCTCGCTCTTTCTTGTCTTGTTCTAGGTAGACATACATGCTGGGCAAGTCAGCTAGGTTCTGTACCGCTTCGGAATGCTCGGGGACATACAAAATAATAAGTTCAACCGCATTACCAAAAGTAACGTTCATTAGTGCACCAACGGTATCCCCCATCCTCTTGGCCACGCTCTCGGTAGCATGACTGAGGAGACCTGCCAAAGGTACGATCGCAATGGCATTTATACCAAATATAATTCCCGGACTCAGGTTGGCAGCCTTTGCTGCGATACCAACTGGCACAAAAACCAATAATAGGTTGATATAACTCGAGAGTATGATATGTTTTGCGGTTAACCAAAACCTCAACGCGACATTCTTCTTGGGTTTGTCAGGCGCTATGAGAGCCCCCTCCCCATCAATTTGCGGAGGTGGAGCTGGTGGAGGATCGTCGGCCGATGTATTGTCTGCGACATTATTCGTGGTAGGTTTGGAGGATTGGCGGGTGAAACCGGTGAGGTCTGTGGACGGGAAGGGAGGGATTGGGGTGCTGTCATTGTGGGCAGCGGTTCGATCTGGTGGGGTATCTGTTGTATTTAGGGGAAGAGTCGGAGTTCGGCTCGAGTCTTTGGAGAGTGGAGAGGGGCCATGCGCTTTGGTTCTTGCCCAAGAGCGTATGCGATCTATATATGATTGAGAGTCAGGCGAAGTTTTCTTCATCGATGTAGCAGACACGTCAAAGAGGTCGTGTCGAAGGGATCCGAAGATGGAATGGAGGCCGGTGATGGGGTTGTCGGTGGTCGTAGAAGTTCGTGGGGTTGCGTGGGGTTTTTGTATGTGTTGGGAGTGGGGGACAAAGAAGGCGATTGATGGGGTTTGCAAAGGGGGCGGTGATGCGGATAGATAAAGGTTGAAGGTTCGCTTGGGAGACTAGGTAGTACTAGTAGGACTAGTAGTCCTAGCAGTACTAGCAACTTGCTGACGAAAAGTTGATGGGCTTGGGCCACGCCAATGTTCGCCAGTGCACCACGGAGTGGAGAAAAACAATGAATGAAAGAGGATTGATAGGACAATCAATTCCAGTGGCGCAGATAATGTGGTTTGATGTTACGACTTCACGGTCTGTTGATTGAGGAGAGAAGTGGATATCTGATCGATGAACGTCGTGTTGACCAGATCCAGCTTGGTTTGCTGTAAAGAGAGACAGTCGTCCGCCAAACAGACTCCGGTTGGAGGGGGTCAGGAGGTGGTGATGGATGCAGCTTTCCTGATGCAGCCTTCCGTTTGATATGGGATGTGCGTGTCGAGCCAGATGTTGCAAGGTCAATCAAGGGAAATGGGACTACTCACGCATACTTTATTCAAATTCTTGACTCCTCAATACCCCTACGGAGGATTTCCTCCTCTCCAATAATCTTTAGGGCCTGGCTGCAGGATTGGTCGCGGTAGTTGGGTGGTGGAATGTCACTACGGGGGAAAAAGGGTTCGGTACTTGGGTGAGCACGCGACAGTGAGTGAGTGAGTGAATAAAGTTCTAGAGATCAGATGTATTGATGAAGGAAAGATGGGTTTGATAAGACCAGTCCTTCCTGACTTTTTAATTTTATTATTTAATTTAATTTTAATTTTTATTAATCTGTTTCTTCTGCTTTTGCCAAGTCTGTCAAAATCAAGGACGACAGCCAATCTCAATAGTGTTCCCACTCAGGGCCGCGATCCAAGCGTTGCTGGCTGAGATACGCTAGGGCTGAGTGGGCGGACCTTGAAATACCCTGTGGTGCACCGCCACAGTAGTGTATCTACAGCGTCGTCATCGTCAACAAGGTAGGCTGAGAAGGTGAGGCAGAATTGAATGAGTGGCAAATTGGCTCTGTAGTAAATTAATTAATTAAGTAAGCGTCAGCCTCTGTCCAATTCCCATTGAAAACGACAATTCTAATTGACCCGTAGTCCTGCGGATTCCTTCTTTCTGGGTTCATCTGCAAATCTCCCCCAATCCTCCCATCTCGTTGCTCAGAGAGGGCCGAGGTGGGTTAAAATCTTAGCGCATGGGTCGTTCTCAACCTGCTATAAAATTCCCAATCTCTGCAAAATGTCCACAATGTCCCTCGCAAGCGTGTTCGAACCCATGAAGGAGGAAACATCCAGAAGATGCACATCAGAGGAGGACCCAATGCTGATAGAGGTTTCAAGAGACACGTCCCTTAGAATATTTTCTCAAAATTCTTACCTGATGCAAAATTTCATCTGCATTGAAAGGGGACGTGTGCTTTTTGACAGCGGCCAAATGAATCACAGCAGCCAATTCTGTCAATCTCATACCGAAATATTCTACTTACCCCCAAATTTCCCCAAGCACAAAATTTCACATTCTCTATCTCATGCCCGCATGACATCGCATCAAAATTTTGGTTACCATAGCCAGCAGCGGCGTTACTAATTTGAGAGTTTCAGCACGAAGATCCGCTAATGGATAGGGCAGTTTAGTGGACCGGTCGCTAGAATTTCAGGCTTTGTCTACTAACGACGGTGGGCGGACCTTTTGGCGCGATGTCATGTGTGGATGGGTCAGTCCTCATGTCTCCACCTCTATCTCCTGTCAAAGCAGAGCTGAGTTTCCATTTGTCTCCTCCCGATCAGTCGGTTGAAAGGACCTCGGGTCTTTGGGGCAGGAATGAGGTGGGCGACAGAGATTACTGGGTGAGATCTTATAAAATCAACCCAGAAGGTTTTCCTTTATAGTCCTGCCGCACAGCTCAAGGCCTGTCTCAGTTCCCTCATGAGTAAAGTAGTGAATTTTGAGTGGTTGATCAGGTGCTCTCAAGTTCAAGTATAAATTGACAAGTTTCTTTTACCAGACTAAACAACTCACATTTCGAGATATCATCCCATTTTAAGGGAAACGAATACCTGCAATAACAACTTTAAGGATTGTTTTTCAATCAATATTGAAACGCTCAAAGTATTTGAAATAATCCCTCCCTTGTTGGTAGATGACTTTTGGGCGTTGTTTTCGCAAATCAGAGATCCGAGAACGACAGTGGGTGTATTGTTGACAATAATTAAAATGTTATAGGACTCGTGCAGTATCCTGAAGGGTGATCGAGCAAGACGCTTTGTCAGAGCTGCATGCTCTAAGGTGAGCGCCTATGGCCCCGAAAGGTAATCGTAAAGAGTTTGATTGCCTATTAACGAGGGAGAGCTTGAGAAGCTCAAGTATTGGGATTCGATTGTATCAAGGATCAAGGAATCAAACTTTGTATACTTTTAGTCTTTCTCTGCCTTTAAATAAAAGAGATTTGGGGTTTGTAAAATCCTTTACATCGACTTCTAAAATATTCAAGATAAATCAGCGAACCATCACAGAAGAAGCACAGGCATTTATATTTGTATCAATTTTCGAAGACTCTCTCTACCATGGACACAGTCTCAATCACCGACTGCAGGTAACAAAAGTTGGTGTACAATAATCCAGTGAATGTCCTCAAATAAACCCCAACACTAATCAATCTACTCCATCAATCTCAGAAACTCCTTTATAAGGATCAAATAATTGCCTGAGCTCCAGCAAAAGCTTGAGCAGTTCACCGAAGAGAGGAGCAGGGGAATATTACGGAAAAGGGTTTGTTGATACATGATACAAAAAGTTGAGAAGGGAAATTTGGCTAGAGAGAAAGAAGAACATTTAACTGCTTGGAATTCCAGAATGAAGAGCTGGAGAATCTAGCTGAAAATTTAGATATTGCCATTGATTCTTTCATCATCTTTGCTCTTCTCGTTGTCAATTATCAAACTGTGTGTCACAGAGCAGGTAAATCACGTGCTACAAGCACGTAACACACTTAACAAAGCTCTCTATAAATATTCTCATTTCACTTAAGCATCACTTAGTTCTGTAAAATATTATCATATACTTTACTTCATTTAAAAAAGTACTATAATATATAACAGTTATAAGTTTAGAATTGTTTATATATTAATAAAATAATATACTATATAATAATTATATATTTATAAACTTAAAATTATATTTTTGAATTATCTAATTATTATTCCAAAGATTATTTTATATAGTCTTATACTTATAAGTATAATAT
>Ga0182030_10003899_pt1 | contig 31804 bp, 25 predicted proteins | sample 812S3MmetaG_FD_121299 | JGI IMG/M metagenome (GOLD analysis project Ga0182030, IMG submission 121299) | Permafrost microbial communities from Stordalen Mire, Sweden - 812S3M metaG (Illumina Assembly) | ecosystem: Environmental > Terrestrial > Soil > Wetlands > Permafrost | place: Sweden... | reverse complement strand
GTCGGGGGTCGGGGTCGGGGGTCGGGGGAGATAGCGGATCGGCCGCCGCGGATGGGTCCCTCTGCCGCGCATGGGTCCTTCTTAAGGAGTCTGCTCCACCGGCGAACCGTTCAGCTTGTAGACGACGCCATCCTTCATCACGAAGCTCACCCGCTTCATGATGCTCACGTCGGCGAGGGGGTCGCCGGGCACCGCGACCACATCGGCGATTTTTCCCGAGGCCAAGGAACCGAGATCCTTGTCATGGCGCAGGAGCTGCGCCGCGTTCACCGTGGCCGCCTGCAACGCGAACATGGGTGGCATGCCCGCTTGCACCATCAGCTCGAACTCGTGCGCATTCTGCCCGTGGGGATAGACCGCGGCGTCCGTGCCGAATGCGATCTTCACGTGGGCCTTGTAGGCGCGTCCCGCGGTCGCCATGATCAGCGGCCCGATCGCGGCGGCCTTTGCCGCAACCTGCGCCGGGTAATAGCCCGGGACCTTTGCCTGGCGCGCGACGAAGTCTCCCGCGATGATGGTGGGCACGTACCAGGTCCCGTGCTCGACCATGAGCTTCATGTCCTCCGCGTCCATGAAGGTGCCATGCTCGATTGAATCGACGCCGCCGAGCACCGCGCGCCGAATCGCCTCCGCACCGTGTGCGTGGGCCGCCACCGTAAAGCCATAGTCATGCGCGGTGCTCGTCACAGCACGGATCTCCTCGAGCGTCATCTGCGCGTTATCGCCGCTCGCGCTCTCATCCAGCACGCCGCCGGACGGCATGATCTTGATCAGGTCGTCGCCGAGCTTGTAGTGCAGCCGCACCCCTTTCACCGCATCCTCGGGGCCGTTGATCACGCCATTGCCGGGTCCCGGATCGCCCGCGAGATCGAGGCGGTAGCCGTCGGTGGGGTCCGCATGGCCGCCCGTCGATCCCATGGCCTGACCGGCGGTGAAGATTCGCGGCCCGGGGACGATGCCGGCATTGATCGCGTTGCGCAGTGCCACCGATTCGTTGGCCGCGTCCCCCACATTGCGCACCGTCGTGAATCCTGCCAGCAGGGTGCGCCTCGCGTACACCGTCGAGCGCACGGCGTAATCCGCGATGTTCCAATGGAATTGATCGAGGTACTGCGTGGGACTGGTTTGGCTCGTCAGGTGGGTGTGGCTGTCGATCAATCCGGGCAGGCAGGTCTGATCGCGCAGATCGATCTCGGTCGCTTCGGGCACCGGCTCGCCGCCGCCGCTCACCGCACGCACGCGCTTGCCCTCGATCACGATCGTTGTCGCGCCAAGCACCGTGCCCGCCACCGGGTCGAGCAGATGTCCGCAATGCAAGGCAGTCAACCGCGACGGCGCGGCGCCCTCGTCGGCGCGCGCGATCTCAATCCCCGACATGCCGCCGATCAAGGCACAGCAAATGGCGCCAGCAATTATAGATGTTCTCGTCGCCATCTAGAGCTCCTTGGTTTCATTCGCCAGCGACAGCATGGCGTGCATGAGGACGTTTGCGCCGGTCTCGAGGTCCGCAGGCGCGGCGCTCTCGGCTTCGTTGTGGCTCAAGCCGCCGGCGCAGGGGACGAAGATCATGGAGGTGGGTACGACGGCCGACGTGTTGCACGAATCGTGTCCCGCGCCGCTGACCATTTCCATGGCATCGCAGCCGAGCGCCTGCGCCGCATGCCTTACCGCGTCGATGCAGGTGGGATCGAACATGACACCGGGAGCTTCCCACACGCAGCGGATGCTTCCCTCGAGCGCGAGGCGGTCGAGCGCAGCGTGCACGACGGCGTCGATTTCACTGCGAAGCGACCGGTATTGCGCCCCGTCGGGGTGACGTAGATCGACCGTGAAGCGAAGCTGGCCGGGAACCGTATTGGGAGACCCGGGCGAGGTCTCGATGATTCCCACTGTGAAGCGCGCATCCTTGCCGTGCCGGGCGGCGATCGCATACATGGCCGGCAGCACGTCCGCCAGCACGCGGATCGGATCCTTGCGCATGTCCATCGGCGTCGGTCCCGCGTGCGCCTCTTGACCGTGGACGATGATCTCGTGCCGGCTCATGTGCTGAACGCCCGTGACCACGCCGATGGTTTTCGAGCGCTGCTCGAGCACGGGGCCCTGCTCGATATGCACCTCGAAGGCCGCCTTCACCGGTTGACGCGACACCGGCGCGGACACATCCACGCCGAACCGCTCGAGTTCCTGCCGCACGCTGCGCCCGGCGCGATCGGTGAGTGTATGCGCACTCGCCAGCGGCATCCGACCGGACCACACGGCCGATCCCATCATCGCTGCCGGAAAGCGGCAGCCTTCCTCGTTGCACCACACCGCGACTTCGATCGGATGCCGGGTTTCGATCGCGCGGTCATTGAGCGTCTCGATGACCTCCAAGCCCGCGAGCACGCCATAGATGCCGTCGAATTTGCCGCCTGTCGGCTGGGTGTCGAGATGACTTCCCGTCATCACCGCGGGCAACGCATCGTCTCGGCCGTGACGGCGGACGAAGATATTGCCGATGGCATCGATGCGCAGCGTGCAGCCGGCCGCAGCCGCCCAACGGCCGAATAATTGCCGCCCTTCGAGGTCGCCGTCGGTCAACGCCTGCCGGTTGCAGCCGCCCTGTCGTGTCGCTCCGATCTCGGCCATCTCCATCAGTCGCGACCATAGGCGCGTGCCGCTGATGCGCGGTGGGGGGGTAGTTGTCATGAGGTCTCCTCGGGGCGGGTATTATGCGTGCAATTCAACAGGAGCGGTGAGCGGTCGTGCAGCACAAAGTGCCCGAGCATCCGACGGGCGCCCAGAGTATTTGCGCCGTATTGGTGAGCTTCCATCCGGACCCCGATCTACCCGCGAGAGTGGATCGCATCTTGGAGGAGGTCGGCGCGTTGGTGATCGTCGACAACGGCTCCGACGAGGCGACGCTTGGCATGCTGGCGGCGTTGTCCGCCGAGCCGAGAATCTCGCTCGAGCTGAATCGGGAAAACTTGGGGGTCGCCAGCGCGCTCAACGCCGGGGTTCAACGAGCACGGGGCCTCGGGTACGAGTGGGCATTGCTGCTCGATCAGGACAGCGCGCTCGACGTGGGCATGGTGGAGGCGCTGATTGCGACGCATGCGTCCTTCCCGGAGCCCGCTCGATTGGCCGTGCTGGGCGCAAGCTTTCGCGACATCCACAAGGCCGCGCCGGACGTCTCCGAATCAGGCCCCGCAGGCACACCCCGGGAGGCTGCGTGGGCGAGTGCCTGCACGCAGTCACAGCCCGCCCGTTGGCTCGAGGTCGAGTCGGTGATCTCCTCCGGATCGCTCATCAATCTCCCGATCCTCGATGCCATCGGCGGCTTCCGCGACGAGTTCTTCATCGACCTCGTGGACACCGAATATTGCTTCCGAGCAAGGGCACAAGGTTATCGGGTGGCGAGGACGCGACAGGCGCTGATGTCGCACGCCATAGGGGCATCGACGCGCCACTCGATCTTGGGAGTGCGCAAGTGGACCAGCAATCACTCGGCGGATCGGCGCTACTACATGGCGCGCAACGACACCGTCCTGCTCAAGGAGTATGGAGCTTTCTCCTGGGGCTCATGGGCGCTCAAGAGCTTCGGCCGTCGCGTGCGCACGTGCAAGCGCATCGTGCTCTACGAGGATTCCAAGTTCGGCAAGCTGGCCGCCGTGGCGAGCGGATGGTGGGATGGCGTACGCGGACATCTTGGACCGCGCCATCACGCCGGCCGGCGCTGACCTCGGCCGGATGCGTGCGTCGGCATCGAGCGGAGGAGCGGAACGTCACGTGCCGATCCCCCAACCGAACGAATCCTCGCTGTCGATGTAGAGTGTGCTTTCAGCGGTGACGTGCGCCCGGCCGGTGATGGTCGGGATGATCTCGCCCTGGGCGCGATCGCTCCACCGATAGCGGGCCGAGAAAAGGCTGCCGATCAGGCTTTCCTGAATCCACTCGCCGCCCTCCGGCAACGCACCGTCCGCCGCGAGACAGGCAAGTTTTGCGCTCGTGCCGGTTCCGCACGGCGAACGGTCGTACGCCTTGCCCGGACACAGCACGAAGTTGCGGCTGTGCGCGCCGCCGCCGCCGGGGGGACCGAACAGCTCGATATGGTCGACCTCGGGCCGGCCGGCAGCCGTGAGCGCGGCGCGCACTCGCGAGCTGAATTCGGTGAGCGGCTCGACATGTGCAAGGTCGATGGATTGTCCATGGTTCGAGACCAGAAAAAACCAATTGCCGCCCCAGGCGATGTCGCCTGCGACCCGCCCCGCTCCCGGGACCTGCAGTTCGAAGCCTTTCGCCGCGCGGTAGCTCGTCACATTGTCGATGCTCACGGAGCCGTCCTCGTTGAGTCGCGCCTCCACCTTCCCCACCGGCGTGTCGATCTTGATCGCGCCGGCGCGCAGCCGCCCGGCGAAGCGCAGCGATTCAATCACGCCGATCGTTCCATGCCCGCACATGCCGAGAAAGCCGACGTTGTTGAAGAAGATCAAGCCGAGGTCGCAGTCGGAGCGATGCGGCTCGACCAGCAACACGCCGACGAGCGCGTCGGAGCCGCGTGGCTCGTTCACGATTGCGGATCGGTACCTGTCGAAGCGGTTTCGAAATCGCTCGCGTCGCTCGGCGAGCGGACCACCGCCCAAGTCCGGCCCGCCCTCGATGACGAGGCGCGTGGGCTCACCCCCCGTATGCGAATCGATGACGCGCAGTGCCGTCCTCATCGGCCGGCGGCGTTGGCGATGTCAGCACGGCTGTCGCGCGCGCGCTCGATGAGGGCGATGACCTCGGCGCGCCGCGCCCCCGCGAGCGGCAGCCTTGGCGGGCGAACCCGCTCCGAGCCCCGGCCGAGAAGCTGTTCGGCGAGCTTGATGGATTGCACCAGGTCATGCTCCGCGTCCAGATGCAGCAGCGGCATGAACCATCGATAGAGCGTGCGGGCCCGCGCCAGGTCCCCCTCGATCACCGCTCGGTAAAGCTCGATCGATTCCGCGGGAAACACATTGGTGAGGCCCGAAACCCAGCCCCGGGCACCGAGCGCGAGCGCCTCGAACACCACATCATCCAGGCCCGCGAACAGCACGTAGCGATCGCCAAGCGCATTGAATATATCGGTGAAGCGCCGGCAATCGGCTGAAGATTCCTTCAAGGCCACGATGTTGGGGACGTCCGCCAGGCGCAAGAGCGTGCCCAAGTCGATGTTGACGCGGTACGACGGTGGATTGTTGTAGAGCATGATCGGCAGCCCGGTCGCGGCGGCGACCGTTTTGAAGTGATATTCGAGCTCGGCCGGCGTCGGCACGTACACCATGGCGGGCAGGAGCATCAATCCCGCCGCGCCGATGCGCTCCGCGTCGCGAGCGAAGGCGACGGCCGAAGCCGTCGTGAGCTCCGACACCCCCGCAATGACGGGCACTGCGCCCGCCGCGACTTCCACCGCGCCGCGAAGCACGGCACGCTTCTCCTCCCCGCTAAGCGAATTGCCCTCCCCCACAGTGCCCATCAGCACCAAGCCCTGAACGCCGTCCTGCAAAAGCGCTTGCTGCACCCGCTGGGTCGCGGGCAGATCCACCGACAGTTGCGGATCGAATTGCGTGGTGGCGGCGGGGTACACGCCGCTCCAATCACAGGGCAATGCGGTGAACATCTGGCGCCTCGCGGGAAGCTGGTCTGTAGAGAGCGTAGATCGTATACGATCTACGCGATTTCGATGCACTCCACCCAGGGAATATCGCGCATGCACTCTCCCCGCTCCAGAGCGTCGGCCCGGCACCTCCTCCGGGCACTCGCCTTGCTCGCTTCGTTCCTGAGCTTCGCGTCCTGCACCAAGAAGGAGACCGCGGACTCGCGCTTCGCGGCCATCTACACGGCCGAGGGGAAGTGGCGCCAGGAGCAGTTCCCCGACGACGAGGATTCGCAGAAGCCGATCCAGGATCATCTGCCCAAGGCCGATCCGGACACACAGCAAACGCGTCTGCGGATGTGGCAGGACACGCTCGCGAAACTCAACTCGATCCCGCGCGAGCAGCTCTCGCCGGCCGAGCAGGTGAATTACGATGTCTACCGGCCGCAGATCGAGACGCTGATCGCGAACCAGCGGTTTCGCGACTACGAGATGCCCGCGAACTCCGACACGACATTTTGGACGGATTTGGGCTACACCGCCCGACGCCCCTACCGCACCGTGCAGGATTACCAGAATTGGATCGCGCAAATGCGCGACATTCCCCGTTACTTCCGCGAACAGATCGACGAGATGCGGCACGGCCTGCAGCGCGGCTTCACGCCGCCCCAGGTGACCATGAAGGGGCGCGACGCTTCGATCACCGCGGTCACCGAAGCGGCCCCGGACCAGAGCCTCTTCTATACGCCATTCAAGGAGATGCCTGGAATCGCGGACGCGCAGCAGGCCTCGCTCCGGGCAGAAGCCCTTGCCGTCATCCGCGACTCGGTACAGCCGGCCTACCGGGAATTGCTCGCGTTCATGCGCGACGACTATCTGCCGGCAACCCGTGTCAGCCTCGCGGCCTCCGATCTTCCCGACGGCAAAGCCTACTACCACGCGAAGATCCGCGAATACACCACCCTCGACATGGACGCGGACGCCATCCACGCCCTCGGTGAATCGGAGGTCGCACGGCTGCACGGGCAGATGGTCGACATCATGAAGCAGACGGGGTTCAAGGGAGAGTACCCGGCTTTTTTGGTATTCCTGCGCGCCGACGCGCAGTTCCAGGCGTACTCCGCCCAGGACTTGCTCATGCGCGCGGCCTGGATTGCCAAGAAGTTCGACGGCAAGGCCTCGCAATACTTTGGTCTGCTGCCGCGCGCCCGCTTCGCCATCAAGCCGGTGCCCGACGACATAGCGCCTTTTTACACCGCCGGCCGCGGCGGTCCGGGGCTGTTTCTGCTGAACACTTACAATCTGCCGAGCCGACCGCTCTACAATCTGATCGCCCTCACGCTGCACGAGTCCGCGCCCGGTCATGCTTTCCAGATTCCGCTGGCGCTCGAGCACAAACAACAGCCGGAATTTCGCCAGCACACTTATTTATCTGCGTATGGTGAAGGCTGGGCGCTCTATTGCGAATGGCTCGGTCAGGAGATGGGGATGTACGAGACGCCCTACGACCGCTTCGGCATGCTCAACTATCAGATCTGGCGCGCTGCGCGACTGGTGATCGACACCGGCATCCACGCGCAGGGCTGGAGCCGGGAGCGCGCCGTCGATTACTTGCGCGAGTACACGGCGCTGCCCGAGCACGAGATCGAAACGGAGGTAGACCGCTACATCGCGTGGCCCGCCCAAGCGCTGTCCTACTACCTCGGAGAGAACGCAATTTTGGAAGGACGCCGCAAAGCCGAGCAGGCCTTGGGTGCGCGCTTCAACCTGCGCGCCTTCCACGACGCCGTGCTCGAACTCGGCTCGGTTCCCCTGCCCGTGCTCACCGCACGCATCGACCGTTTCATTGCCGAGGGCGGCAAGGGTCCCTATCCCGATCTGGAATAGCTTTGAGGGCTAGATGCTCGGGTGCATGGCCGGGACCGGCGGCGGCGAGGCGGCGTGCTCGAAGCCCGAAGCGAGTTTCACGAGCAGCGGCTCGCTGAAGGCAGGCCCGAAGAACGACAAGCCGACCGGCAGCCCTCGATGCAGCCCCGCGGGAACGGTGATGTGCGGATAGCCTGCGATGGCCGCGGGGGAGGAGCAGCCGCCGGTGTCCGAGTCGCCGTTCACCTCGTCGATCAACCAGGCGGGACCGGAGGTGAGCGTGACGATCGCATCGAGCCGGTGCTCGACGATCAGCGCATCGATGCCGTTGGCCCGTGTCGCGGCAAGACAGCTCGCGCGCGCTTGGCGGTAGGCCTCCTCATTCAGGTCTCCCTTGGCCTGCGACCGGCGCAGCAATTCCTGGCCGAAGAACTTCAGTTCCTGCGCGGCGTTCGCCTCGTTGAAGCGAATCAAGGCCTCGAGTGAGCGGACCGGAAAATTCAGCGGCAATCGATCCAGGTAAGCATTCAAATCGGTTTTGAATTCGTAGAGCAGCACCTCGAGCTCCGGCGCCTCCCATTCTCCGTGCATCGGCAGATCCGCGGGATCGACCAGGATCGCACCCGCTCGCGTGAGCACCCCGATGCAGCGGTCGAGAAACGCGTTCATGGGCTCGTTCTCGGCGAAGAACTTGCGCGCTATGCCGAGCCTCGCGCCCTGAAGCCCGTTGGGATCCAAGAACTGCCGATAGTCGGCCAAGAACTTCGGCACCGCTTCAGTGACCCCTTGCGCGGCGGCGCTCGCTCGCGCAGCTCCCGCCTGGACGGCGCCCGCTTGCGCGGCGCCCGCTTGCGCGGCGCCCTCATCCAGCGGATCCGGCCCGGATATGGCGCCGAGGAGCAGCGCCGCATCGTGTACCGAGCGCGCGAGCAGGCCCGCCGTATCCTGGCTGTGCGAAATGGGGACGATGCCGCGGCGGCTGACGAGCCCGACCGTCGGCTTGAGTCCCACGATGCCGTTGATCGAAGCAGGACTGACGATGGAGCCGTCGGTCTCGGATCCGATCGCGGCCGCGCAGAGCCGTGCCGCGACCGCCACGGCCGATCCCGAGCTCGATCCCGAAGGGGTGCGATTCAAGGCATAAGGGTTGCGGGTCTGACCGCCGCGCGCGCTCCAGCCGCTGCTCGAGTGCGCCGAGCGAAAGTTGGCCCACTCGCTCAGATTGGTTTTGCCGAGGATGACGGCGCCGGCTGCACGCAGCCGCTCGATGAGCGGGGCATCCTTGGGCGCATACCAACCCTGCAGCGCGAGCGAGCCCGCTGTGGTCATCATCCGATCGGCGGTCTCGATGTTGTCTTTGATCAGAATCGGAATGCCGTGCAATGGACCGCGAGGGCCTTGCAGGGCGCGTTCCCGGTCGAGCGCAGCGGCGATGTCGAGCGCGCGAGTATTGGTCTCGAGCACCGCACGAAGACAGGGCCCGCGACGGTCCAGCGCCTGAATGCGATCGAGATAGTGGCGGGTGAGGCGCTCGGAGGTGAGCCCTCCGGCAGTCATCTGCGCCGCGAGCGCTGCGAAGTCGCTCGAGGGCGCAGAGCCGGCGGCGCCCGGTACCCAAGCCGGGTTGGCGGAGCCTGCGAAAGCCGCGGCTCCGGCCAATCGCAGAAAACTACGGCGGTGCAATGATGCGCTTCCCTCGAGGTCGAGGGAGTCACTTATAGCTCACCGGTTGGTGTTGATCCACACCGCCTTCGACTCGGTGAAATTCTCGATCGCCGCTTCGCCATGCTCGCGCCCGAAACCCGAATCGCGCGAGCCGCCCCACGGCAGGCGCACGTCCGTCGGACCATACGTGTTCGCCCACACGGTCCCTGCCTTGAGCCGCTTGATGAAGCGATGCACCCGGCCGAGATCCTCGCTCCACACCCCCGCCGCCAGACTGTACTTGGTACCGTTGGCAATACGCAGCGCATCCTCCTCATCCTGGAAACGGATTACCGAGGCCACCGGCCCAAAAATTTCTTCCTGCGAAATGCGCATGGAATGCTCGACGTTGGCGAACACGGTCGGCGCAACGAAGAATCCGCTGGCGCCGACGCGGGCGCCACCCGCAACGAGCTCCGCACCCTCGCGCTTGCCGATGTCGACGTAGTCGAGCACCCGATGCATCTGAACGGCCGACACCAGCGGACCCATGGCGGTGCCCTTGTCGCGAGGATCGCCCAAGCGGATGGCACCGGCACGCGCCACGAGGCGATCCACGACCTCGTCGTGGATCGAGTCGTGCACCAGAATTCGCGAGCCGGCGGAACACACCTGGCCCGAATTGAAGAAGATGCCCGAGGCTGCCGCCTTCACCGCCGCATCCAGATCGGCGTCGGGAAAAATGATGTTGGCCGACTTGCCACCGAGCTCCAACGTCACGCGCTTGAGATTGCCGGAGGCCGCACTCAAGATTTGGCGACCCACTGCGGGAGAGCCGGTGAAGGTCACCTTATCCACACCCGGATGCTCGACCAGCGCCACGCCGGCCGTCTTGCCGAATCCGGATACGACGTTCAGGACGCCGGGCGGAATACCGGCGGCGAGCGCCAGCTCACCGAGCTTGAGCGCCGTCAGCGAGGTGAGCTCCGCCGGCTTCAGTACCACGGTGCAGCCGCAGGCGAGCGCCGGGGCAATCTTCCACATGCCGATCATGAGCGGGAAATTCCACGGCACGATCGCCGCCACGACGCCGATGGGCTCGCGCAACGTGTAGGTCAGCGCATCGGTGCGCGCCGGGATGACCTGGCCGTGGATCTTGTCCGCCCAGCCCGCGTAGTACGTCAAGGTGTCGAGGACCGCCGGCAGATCCTGCCGGCGAATGGCCGAGACGGGTTTACCGGAGTCGAGGCTTTCGAGCTCGACGAGCGCATCCTGGTGATCGCGAATCAGCTCCGCCCAGCGAAGCAGCAACCGCCCCCGTTCGGAAGCTTTCATCTGACCCCACGCCCCGTCCAATGCGGCGCGCGCGGAGGCCACGGCCGCATCGACATCGGCGGCGTCCCCCTCCGCCACCTGCGCAATCACGGTCTCGGTGGCGGGATCGACGGTTTCGAAGTAGCGGCCGGATTGGGCAGGGCGACGTACGCCGTGAATTAACAGTTGCTCGCGACGGAGTGTCCGGGGAGGCGCCTCCGGCGTCTTTTGATATGTCTCTAGCATCATATGTCAGTGCCTCTATTGGATCAGTGTCATCAGCATATAGCTAATATATTCAATGGGAATATGTCTTTGAGAGCCGATTTCCTCTATCCTTTATATGCATCAATTTGCATATCCCAAGAGGTCTCTCATGTCGACCGATTCAGAGCCGCAATCCGTGGAGACCGAACCCGGCTTGATCCGCATCGAAATCGAGCCCGTTTGGCGATTTCGCCGCGAAGACGATGGTCGAACGACCTTGGTGATGCTGGACTTCCTCAACGAGATACGCGCCACCGGCAAAATCACGCGGGCCGCGGTGCGTGCGGATATGTCCTACCGGCATTGTTGGAACTTGATCGAAAAATGGGCCGCGTTCTTCGGCGCGCCGCTGGTCGAGCGGCACCAGGGACGCGGCACGCGCCTCACCCCGTTGGGCGAAAAGCTGGTTTGGGCCGGGCAGCGCCTGCAGGCGCGCCTCAAGCCGCAGCTTCAGAATCTCGCGCAGGAACTGGAAACCGATATCAACGAGGTATTGCCGCAACGAACAAAACTGGTGCGCATTCACGCGAGCCACGGTTTCGCCGTCTCGAAGCTGCGCGAGCTGCTCTCCTCCCTGGAACCGCAGCTCAACGTCGATCTTCGCTATGTGAGCAATCAAAACTCGCTCGCCTCGCTGGCGCGGGGTGCGTGTGATCTGGCGGGCGTCCATTTGCCGCTGGGGGAGCTGCGCGGCAAGGTCGTTGCTGCGGCCAAGCAATGGTTGATCGCGGGGGAGCATCGAGTCATCGGCTTCGTCACCCGTGAGATGGGCCTGATGGTGAAGCGCGGCAATCCGCTCCACATCGAATCGCTCGAACAGCTGGTCGGCGGGGAGATTCGATTCGTCAACCGCGACGCGGACTCCGGCACGCGCCGGTTGTTCGATGAACTGTTGAAACAACGAGGCCTCGATGGAACCCGCATCAACGGCTACTTGCACGAGGAATTCACACACGCCGCGGTGGCCGCCTACGTCGCGAGCGGCATGGCGGACGCGAGTTTCGGCGTGGAGGCCGCCGCGCGGCAATTCGATCTGGATTTCGTGCGCCTGGTGACCGAGGACTACCTGTTCGTATGCCGCAAGCACACGCTGGAAAACGAGTCGGTACAGCGGTTGGTCAGCGTCATGCGAAGCCCGCAGTTCGCCGCGGCTATCGGCGAGCTCCCAGGCTACGCCGCCAAAGACCCCGGCGTGATCAAGGGTGTTCGCGAAGCGTTGCGCTAGACTATCGGGGTGAAGCGGCCCCCGCCGCGGGAGCATCGATTGATGGTGGATGGCAACGCTCGGCGGCATCGCAGCGTGCACGGTCACCTGATAGGGGTGCTCTGGGCGGCGGCTTCAGTCAGCGTGATCCCGGCATCCGATGCTAACGCCGCGCAGCCCTCGCAGGTCGATGACTACGTGACAGCGCAGATGCGCGAACAGCATATCCCCGGGCTTTCGCTAGCGGTCCTGCGCGACGGCCAACCGCTCTACATCAAGAGTTATGGCCTCGCCTCGCTGGAACTTCGCGTGCCCGTGACACCCGACACCTTGTTCCAGTTGGGCTCGGTCGGCAAACAATTCACCTCCACCGCCGTCATGCTGCTCGCACGCGAGCAGCGTCTCGATCTCGACGACCCGCTGTCGAAATATCTGCCCGAGATTCCGGCCGGCTGGCACGCCGTCACATTGCGCGACATGCTCAAGCATCAGTCCGGCATCGCGCAGCTCACGCCCCCCGCACGGGACCTGCTCGACCTGCACCACGATTACACCGACGATGAGTACATTCGCCTGGCGACTTCCCTCCCCCTCGAGTTCGAGCCCGGTACCGATGCCTCCTACAGCGACACGGCGTACGTGCTTCTGGGCATCGTGATCGATCGCATCACCGGGGGTTTTTACGGCGACCTGCTTATGGACCGGATCTTCCGCCCGCTCGGCATGACGCGCACGCGCATCATCTCCGACACCGACATCATTCAGGACCGCGCTTCCGGTTACGAAATGGGTCCCGCGGGAGTGCTCCGGAATCAGGGCTGGGTGGCGCCCGCTTTGAACCGTACCGCGGACGGAAGCCTCTATTCCACCGTGCTCGATCTCGCCCGCTGGGACGAGGCACTCGCCGCGGGGACGGTGCTCACGCATGCTGAGCTTGCCCGCGCGTGGACCGTCGATCCCTTGGCAGGCGGCGAACCGCCGCTCCTGCACTATGGCTACGGTTGGGAAATCAACTCCCTGCGCGGACATCGGGTGATCGAATACGATGGCAACTGGCAAGGCTTTCAATCCGCCATGGCCCGTTACGCGGATCGCCATCTGACGGTGGCAGTGCTCACCAATCTCTCGCTATGCCGGGTACAGCGCATCGTGCATACCGTCGCGGGCTTTTTCGATCCGGAGGTCGCGCATTTCAAAACGGCCTCCGATGACCCTCGACCCGCGCTCACAGACGCTTTTCGCCGCTTCATCGACGATGCACAGAGGGGGAAGTTGCCGAACGTGCCGTTGAGCGCCGCCGCAAAACGGCACTTGTCCCGCGGCTGGCTGCAGGCGCTGGCCCGCGACCTGCGCGAGACCGGACCGATCGAGCGATTTCAATTCGCCGAGCAAAGCCGCACTGAGGCCGGCATGGAACGTGTCTATCGGTTGGACACCCGGGAGATGGTCGATTTTTTCACGGTGCGATATCGCAAGGGCGGCGTCATCGATGAGGTCGCGCTGTATCACGAATATTGAGCATCGCGATGGCACCGCCCTCTCCCGCCGCCCGCCTGCACATTCAGCATGCGCAGGAGCGCAGATAGCGCGAACTTCCGGCTCAAAGCGGCGTAGACTGTGAAGCTCGTCCCGCCAGCGCCGGCTCCGGTCCGGAATGAGGACATCACGGAGAGACAATGGCACGGGTCAATTATCGGCACCAGAAGAATTTGCGCGAACAGCTGAAGAAAAAGCGCAACGACGAGAAGCGGCTCAAAAAAGAGAAGCTGCCGCAGACAGAAAATTCAACGGAAGAGCCGGCCGGCAGCGCGCCGAGTTTTCCTCCTTCTGGAGCAGATCATGAACTCTGAGTGGACGCGCATTTACGTGCCGCAACTTCCGACGGCCGGAGCGAGCAGAAACGAATGCCGCGAGCGGGCGGCGGAAATCAAGGCTGAGCAGGAAGCGCAGCGGCACCGCGCGAAGAGCGAACAGTCCTCTGATCGCTATACGGCGCAGGAACGAATTCGTCTATGGGAAAGTTTGCACGGCGCACAGTTGCCGCGCGATGCCAACCATCCCGTGCTCGCGGTGATCGCGCTCAATACGGCGCTCACGCTGGACCAGGTCAGGGCGGAACAGCAGCATCGATTCGGCGTCCCCAGCGAGACCGTCTCGTCCATCGCCGATTGAGCTGCGGGGCAGCCCAGCGCCCGCCGCCACCGCTCCTGTTCGACCGGACTCAGGTATCGATCGAGTCGGGTTTGATCGCGCGCAGCACTTTGCGCAACCCTTCGGCCTGATCCCGAAGCTCGCGGCTCTCCGCGAGCAGCCGCCCCTTGCGCTCGGCATCCTCATGGCCGTCCAGTTCCAGCGCTTCGAGGTCGCGCGAAGTCGCCCTCGACTCGAGCGAGCGGGTCTGAGCCCACAGATCGTGCAGCGGATGCGCATCGTCGCTTGCGCGCCCGGTGAGAAAGCCGTTCGCGTCGATCTCCGTGTGATCGACGATCAACTTTGATTCCATCACGGGCTCGCCCTTGCCGGCGATGCTTTCGAGCGTCGCGCGCCGCTTTGAGCGCGACTCACCGAGCGCCGGGCCGCCGCGGCGCAAGAAGTAGTAGACGCTAACGTCAACGATGGCGGCTTCCCCCAAGTCTCGTCGATGCGACAGGACATCTGATCACTATGTATCCTAACAGACGGTCATGCTCGGCATCCTTCTACAAGCTTCACGTAATGGAGCGACCTTTGGATCAGGCTGAGCCACACGTGCCCATCTTAGCGGCCGAGACCTCATTCACGACCACGGCGGAGAATTGCCTGCTCGAGACGCTGCCGCTGGTCGCGCGCCGCCGGCTTTCGGCCATTGCAGAGAAGATCGACTTGGTCCGCGGCGAGCTGCTCGACGAGCGCTCGCGTCGCTGCGCCTGTATGTACTTTCCCACTCACGGATTCATCTCGTTGATGGCCACGCTCGGCGGCAAACCCGTGGTGCAGGTCTGTATGATCGGCCGCGAAGGCATGTGGGGGCAGGAGCTCGCATTTTGCGCCGGCAACGAGCCTATGCATGCGCGGGTTCTGGGGTCCGGCGCCGCCTGGCGGATCGAGGCGCGCGCATTTAGCGAGGTCATCAGCCACAGCGGCGCCCTGCGTCGCTGCATGGATCGGTATCTCCATGCCCTGATCGCACAGCTGGCTTCTTCGGCCGCGTGTCTTGGTTTTCACCGGATAGAGCCTCGATTGGCTCGCTGGCTGTTGATGAGCCAGGATCGAGCACAGTCCGACCGCTTCTTCGCCACCCAGGAAGTGCTGTCCGCGATGTTGGGCGTGCGCAGGGTCGGGGTGACCGCCGCGGCCGGCGAACTGCAACGCCGGGGTCTGATCGAATACTCCCGCGGATACATCGCGATCCTCGATCGTGCGGGACTCGAGGCTGCGGCCTGCAGCTGCTACGCCAAGGCCCCTCACGAGAATTAGGTGCGGTACCGCACCGACGATCTCCGTGCTTGCGCGTAATGTGCGCACTCAAACTCTCGGGACCAGGCGCTGCGCCAATCACGGCGTCCTCGCTTGGTTCTCCGGGATACCACAAGGACCAGGGGCTGCTTATGAGTACGAGACTATCGACACTGATGAAGGGTGCCAGCGCATTGACAGCGGGTGCGGTGCTGCTCGCCGCATGCGCCAGCAATCCCGCAGCGGACGAAAAGATTGCCGTCGCAAAGGCTTCCGTACAGCGGGCCGAAGGCTCGGGCGCGCCGGAATTGGCGCCGGTGGAACTCGCCGGTGCACGCGACAAACTCGCCCGCGCCGAGAAAGCCAACGCGGATCGGGAGCTGCAGCCGGCCATCCTGTTGGCCGAACAGGCAAATGCAGACGCCGAACTCGCGGAAGCAACGGCGCAGCAGCAGCGTTCGCACAAAGCGGCGGCCGAGTTCGACGCGGGCATGCAAACCTTGCGCCAAGAGTCGCTGCGCAGCTCGCCCCCCACTCAATAAGGACATTCCATGAAAACAACAACCCGGGTTTTGATATCCATAGGGTCCGCGCTCACCATCGCGGCCTGTGCGTCCATTCCGAAGCCCAATGCGGCCTTGGAGGGAGCGCGCAGCGAAGTGCAAACCGCGCAGGCGAATCCCAACGTGGTCAAATACGCCGCCGTGGATCTGGATGCGGCCAAGAAGCAGCTCGATGTCGCGCAGGCCGCTTATCTGCGTCACGACGAGCCTGCCATCGCACAGCCCGCCTACCTCGCCACTCAGATGGCGCGGCTCGCCGAGGCGCATGGCGCCGCGAAGGCGGATGACGCGCGTGTGGCCGCCGGACGCGGGGAGCGCGACAAGATTCAACTCGACGCCCGAACCCGGGAGGTCGCCACCGCGAACGTGGCCACCAACGCCGCCGTACAGCAGCGAGACCAGGCGACCGAAGAGGCGGCCCGGCTGCAGGCTGAGGTCGATCAGCTCAAGGCCAAGCCCACGCCGCGCGGGCTCGTGCTGACACTCGGCGATGTGCTGTTCGACACCGGTAAGGCGCAGTTGAATCCCGGATCCGCCCGCAAGCTCGATCAACTCGCGCAATTCCTCACCGAGCACCCGGAGCGGCGCGTGCAGATCGACGGCTTTACCGACAGCGTCGGCTCGGACTCCTATAACCAGTCGCTTTCGCAGGCGCGCGCCGACGCGGTGAAGTCCGCACTCATCACGCGCGGCATCGACTCCTCGCGCGTCGGCAGTCAAGGCTACGGCAAGGGTTTCCCAGTCGCCGATAACACCGACTCCGGCGGCCGTCAGTTGAATCGACGGGTCGAAGTGGTGATCGGTGACGAGAGCGGTGCCTCAATCGCGGCTCGCGGTTAAGAGCCGGGCCGGCACCAGCCGGCGACTGCGATTTAGGCTAGACGGACCGGCGACATAGTGCTGCTATACAGGTCGCCGGTCTCTCCTTGGGACAATGACGAGATTCTGCGCGCCGAGCTGTTCTCGAGCGAGCGCCTCGAACAGCATGCGGCGAGTCTTGCCGCCGCGCAGCAGGTGACCCGCAAGCGCTCGATGCGCCGCTCGCTCAATGCGCGCCTCAAGGACAATGAATCCGCGCTGTTGGCCGCGTATCGGACCATCGGCGCGGCTGCGAGCGAGGGGCGTTCCATCACCCCGGCCGCCGAATGGCTGCTCGACAATTATCATCTGGTCGAAGAGCAGATACGCGAGATCCGCGCCGACCTTCCGCCGGGGTTCTACCGTCAATTGCCGCGCCTCGCGGACGGTCCGTTCACCGGCTTTCCGCGTGTATTCGGCATGGCGTGGGCGGCGATCGCGCACAGCGACAGCCGCTTCGACCCGGAGTCGCTGCGGCTTTTCGTGCGAGCGTACCAGCGCGTGCAACCGCTCACCATCGGGGAGTTGTGGGCGATCGCCATAACGCTGCGCATCGTGCTGGTCGAGAACCTGCGCCGCGCGGCCTCGCGCATCGTGAGCAGCCGGGCGGCACGCCAAGATGCGGACGCCGTGGCCGATCGGCTGCTCGGCGTGAACGGATATGCATTCGAGCCCGACGCGTTGATGCGTCGCGATACGCCGGACGGTTTCGCGCCTGCCTTTGTAGTTCAGCTGGTGTTGCGGCTGCGCGATCAGGATCCGGATACCACGCCCGCACGCGGATGGCTGGACGCGCGCCTGACCTTGCTGGGTACCACGGCGGATGAGCTCGTGCACGCGGAGCATCAGCGGCAAGGCGCATCGAGCGTCACCGTGCGCAATGTGATCACCAGCATGAGATTGCTCTCCGATGTCGACTGGCCGGAGTTTTTCGAAAGCGTCAGTTTGGTCGACGAGCTGCTGCGATCGAAGAGCGGCTTTGCCAACATGGATTTCGCAAGCCGTGACTTGTATCGCCGGGCGATCGAACAGATGGCACGGGGATCGAAGCACACCGAGCTCGAGATCGCGCGCGCCGCCCTGGCGGCGGGCGACTCCGGCACGTCGGTTGGCGGCGATGCCGACCGGCGGCGCGAGCCGGGCTACCATTTGATCGGCCCCGGCCGACGCGCCTTCGAAACTGGGCTCGGGTATCGGGCGCCCCGCTGGAGTGCGTTGCGCAATTCCAGAATCTTCAAGGCTCGCGACTACATCGGCGCGATCTTCATGATCGCCGCCATGGTCTTACTGGTTCCGCTCACCGTGCTGCAGGCATGGGGTTTGAGGGAGCCCTGGCTCACCGTGCTCGCCGTGCTGGGATTGGTGCCGGCGATCGATGCAGCCGTCGCGCTCGTGAATCGTTCCGTGACGCGAGGCCTCGCGGCCACCATCATTCCGGGTCTTGCGCTTCGGGAAGGCATTCCGTCCGATTTGCGCACCATGGTCGTGGTGCCGAGCTTGCTGACGAGCCCCGCGTCCGTCCAGGAGCAAATCGAACGCCTCGAAATTCATTATCTGGCTTCGCCGGACGTTGAGCTGCATTTTGCATTGCTCACGGACTGGACCGATGCCCCGACCGAGCACACCGACGGGGATGCGGCGCTCCTCGACGTGGCCATCGAGGGCATCGCCCGGCTGAATCGTCTGCATGGGCCGGCGCCGGCGGGAGAGCGCTTCATTCTGCTTCACCGCCGACGGGTCTTCAGCAGCGGCCAAAAACATTGGATGGGATGGGAACGCAAGCGCGGCAAGCTGCACGAGTTGAACCAACTGCTGCGCGGTTCCGCGGACACGACATTCGTCGGGGCCGACGGCGCGCCCCCAAGCGTTCCTGGCGGTGTCCGCTATGTCGTCACGCTCGATACCGATACGCGCTTGCCGCGCGACGCGGTGCGCCGCTTGGTCGGAAAGATGGCCCATCCGCTCAATCGGCCCGACTTCGATGCGGCCACCGGCCAGGTTCTTCAAGGCTATGCGGTGTTGCAGCCGCGGGTTGCGCCGTCGCTTCCGATGGGAAGCGAAGGCTCGTTGTTCCAGCGGGTATTTTCCAGCGCGAGCGGCATCGATCCGTATGCGGCTGCGGTTTCCGATGTCTATCAGGATCTGTTCGGCCTCGGCTCCTACGCCGGCAAAGGCATCTATGACATCGATGCCTTCGAATCGGCGTTGGCCGGCCGCGTGCCCGAAGGAACGCTCCTCAGCCACGATCTTTTCGAGGGAACCTTCGCGCGGGCGGGGTTGGTGTCCGACATCGAAGTGGTCGAGGAATTTCCGGCTCGCTACGACGTGGCCGCCGCGCGCCAGCATCGCTGGGCTCGGGGAGACTGGCAACTGCTGCCGTGGATCTTGGGTCGTGGCGATGCCGCGGGCGACGGTCGCGGCAGCGGCACGATGCCCTTGATCGGTCTTTGGAAGATGCTCGACAATCTGCGGCGCACGCTCTCCGCACCGACCGCGCTCGCTGCACTGCTGGCCGGATTGCTGCTCCCGGCTCGCGCGGCGCTGGTATGGGAGGCGTTCATTTGTGCAACCGTCGCCCTGCCGGCGATCTTGCCGGTGTTTACGGCAATCCGTCCCAGCCGCCCGGAAATTACGCTTCGCAGCCATCTGCGCGCACTGCGCAGAGACTTGGCACTGGCCGCGACGCAAACAACCTTCCTTCTCACGTTCCTGGCACCCCAGGCAACCTCGATGATGGACGCGATCGGTCGCACGCTGTTCCGCCTGTTCGTGAGCCGGCGCAATCTGCTCCAATGGGTCACTGCGGCCCAGGCGACCCTTGTATTCCGGCTGACGTTGCCGAGCGCTTATCGGCGCATGTGGGGGTCGGTTCTTATTGCAGTCCTCGGTGCTGCCGTCGTCCGGCGTGTGCGGCCGGAGAATGCCTGGCTGTCGATTCCGTTCTTGACGCTTTGGGCGCTGGCTCCCGCCCTTGCCGTCTGGATCAGCAGATCGCCCGACGCGTCGGGCCATCTCGCGCTCTCGACCGGCGATCAACGAGCCCTGCGGCTGGTTGCACGGCGAACTTGGCGTTACTTCGAGACTTTCGTGACGGCAGAGGAACACATGTTACCGCCGGACAACTTCCAGGATGATCCGCGTCCCGTGGTCGCCCACCGCACCTCGCCCACCAACATGGGGCTGTACCTTCTGTCGGCGGTCAGCGCACGCGACTTCGGCTGGCTGGGGACGGTCGACTTCGTGGAGCGCGCGCAGGCGACACTTGCGACCCTCGAGGGTCTTGAACGCTTTCGCGGCCACTTCTACAACTGGTACGACACGCGCGACCGGCGGGTCCTGGACCCCCGATACGTGTCGACCGTGGACAGCGGCAATCTGGCAGGACATTTGATCACGCTGGCAAACGCCTGCCGCGAGTGGAGCGATTCGACCCCTGCGGATCGGTATTTCGACGGAATCCGCGATTCCTTGGATCTGGCGCGCGAGGCGCGGCGAGAGCTTCCGGGCGATCGCAGGATGCACGCCACGTCACGGGAGCAAATCGACGCCGCCCTCGCATCGCTGATCGAGGCGCTCGACCTTGCCGAAGCAAAGCCTGTGGATCTCGGGGCCGGGCTCGCGAGCTTGATCCCGCCGGCCGAGACGTTGACCGACATCGTACGAACGCTGGTTGGAGAATGGGGCGATGAGGCCGGCACGGATCTCGTCTTCTGGAGCGAAGCGGCGCAGCGCTCGGTGCAAAGCGCGCGTCGGGACGTCGCGCAATCGATGGCTGACTCGAACCGCTTGCAACAGGGTTTGGCCGCCATCGAGTGCACGGCACGCCGGATAGCCGGGGAAATGGAATTCGGCTTTCTGTTCGATCGGCAACGCCGGCTTCTGTCGATCGGCTGTGCGGCGGATGGGAGTCTGGACTCCAATTGTTATGATCTGCTGGCCTCGGAGGCTCGCCTGGCGAGCTTCATCGCCATTGCAAAAAACGATATTCCGGCCCGCCACTGGTTCCGGCTCGGCCGCTCGGTGACGCCGGTCGGCACGGGAGCGGCGCTGATTTCGTGGTCAGGCTCCATGTTCGAGTACCTCATGCCGTCGCTGGTGATGCGCGCCCCGGCAGGAAGCCTCTTGGAGCAGACGAGCCGGCTGATCGTGCGGGTGCAGATCCGGTACGGCACGAAGCTGGGTATCCCTTGGGGGATTTCCGAATCGGCCTACAATGCGCGCGACCTCGAACTCACCTACCAGTATTCGAACTTCGGCGTCCCAGGCCTCGGGTTGAAACGCGGCCTCGCCGCGAACGCGGTGATCGCCCCCTACGCGACGGCGCTCGCCGCCATGGTCGACCCGCGGAGCGCGATGCGCAATTTCGACCGGCTCGCCGGCATTGGCGCGCGCGGCCGCTACGGCTTCAACGAAGCGCTCGATTACACCCGCTCGCGTGTTCCAGACGGCGCCGTCGAGGCGATCGTTCGTGCCTATATGGCGCATCACCAGGGAATGACCATCGTGGCCATCGCCAATGTCATTTTCGACGGCAAGATGCGCGCAAGATTTCATGCCGAGCCGAGCATCCAGGCGACCGAATTGCTGCTTCAAGAGCGCGCGCCGCGCGATGTCTCGGCAGTGGTTCCAAAAGCACAGGAGGTGAAAGCGTCCGCACCGCTTGCCGATAGTGGTATTGCGGAGGTCCGGCGACTGCACGGCGCCCACGATGCATTACCGCAAACCCATCTGCTCTCGAACGGGCGATACTCGGTGATGTTGACCGGGGCCGGCTCGGGCTACAGCCGATGGGGGGACATCGGCGTGACGCGCTGGCGGGAAGATGCCACGCGGGATGATTACGGCAGTTATTTGTTTCTGCGCGACGTGACGAGCGGTGCCGTCTGGTCGGCGGGATATCAACCCTGTGGCATCGAGCCGCAATCCTATCAAGTCACGTTTACCGAAGATCGCGCGGAGTTCATCCGCACGGACGGCACGATCACGACGACCCTCGAAATCGTCGTCTCGCCGGAAGACGATGCCGAGGTGCGACGGCTGTCGATCACCAACAGCGGCCACCGCGACCGGGAGATCGAGGTGACCTCCTACCTGGAGCTGGTGCTCGCTCCGCCGGCGGCCGATGCCGCGCACCAAACCTTCTCGAAGCTGTTCGTTCAGACCGAGTATGTCGCCAAGCGCGCCACGCTGCTCGCGACGCGCCGCAAGCGCACGCCGGGCGAGCCGGAGATCTGGGCCGCCCATCATGCGGTGGTCGACGACAGCACGGTGGGAGAGCCGGAAATCGAGACCGATCGGGCGCGCTTCCTGGGCCGTGGACGTGAAATCCGATCGCCGCTCGCGGTGATGGATGGACACCGGCTGTCCGGCACCGTCGGCACCGTGCTGGACCCCGTATTCGCGCTTCGCTATCGCATCCTGGTGACGGCGGGCTCGACCGCACGAATTGCCTTTTGGACCGGGATCGCCTCCTCGCGTGAGGCGGCGCTCGACCTGCTCGACAAGCACCACGAGGACAACTCCTTCGCGCGCGCGGCCACTCTCGCCTGGACGCAAGCGCAGGTACAGATGCGCCATCTCGGCATCGACTCCGCCGAGGCGGGTTTGTTTCAGCGCCTCGCCGGTCACCTGATTTATGCCGATGCCTCGATGCGTCCGCCATCGACGACGATCCGCGAAGGCAATGGACCGCCCGCGGGATTGTGGGCTCAGCGGATTTCCGGCGATGTGCCGATCGTGCTGCTGCGAATCGACGCAGTCGAGGATACCGCCATCGCCCGCCAACTGCTCCAAGCGCACGAATACTGGCAGATGAAAGGTCTCGCGGTGGACCTCGTGATCCTCAATGATCGGGCCGCCTCCTACGTTCAGGATTTGCAGAACGCGCTCGAGACCCAGGCTCGGATGACCCAGTCGAGGCCGGCCTCCGCGGCCCAGGGCGCGCGCGGCGCGGTGTTCGTGCTGCGCACCGACTTGATCTCGGAGCAGACTCGCCTCCTGCTGTTGGCGGTCGCGCGAGTCGTGTTGGTGGCTCGGCGCGGCGCAATCGTCGACCAACTCGATCGCGCCCGCAAACCTGTGACGCCCGTCGTGCTGGCAGCGCGGAGCACGCCGAAGACTGAGCCGGCGTCGGGCGCCGCAGCGGGCAGCGAACTCGAGTTCTTCAACGGACTCGGGGGTTTCGACTCGCAAGGCCGGGAATACGTGACGCTCCTCGCGCCCGGGCAGTCCACCCCCGCTCCCTGGATCAACGTCATCACCAATCCGCACTTTGGATTTCAGGTGGCGGCCGACGGCGGCGGCTATACGTGGGCACTCAACAGCCGCGAGCACCAGATCACGGCGTGGTCGAACGATCCCGTGTCCGACCGCCCGGGTGAGGTGATCTATCTGAGGGACGAGGAGAGCGGCGAGGTGTGGGGACCGACCGCCTCGCCCATCCGGGATGCGGGGGCCACTTACATCGCGCGGCACGGGTTCGGCTACAGCCGATTCGAAGTAACTGCGCGCGATCTGGAGTTGAGCCTCAGTATGTTCGTGCCGATGGATGACCCCATCAAGGTCTCGCTGCTGAAGATACGCAATACCTCGAAACGCCGGCGGCGGCTCACCGTCACCGCGTACGCGGAGTGGGTGCTCGGGACGGCGCGGGGGACCACGGCGCCGTTCATCGTCACCGAGCTCGATGCGCTCACCGGCGCCCTGTTCGCCCGCAATCCATGGGATGCGGCCTTCGGCTCGCGGGTCGCGTTCGCGGATCTCGCCGGACAGCAGTCGCAGTGGACCGCCGACCGCACCGAATTTCTCGGCCGCCACGGAACCCTGGATATGCCGGCCGGCATGGCCTCGCGGACACCGTTGGGCGCACGCTCGGGCGCGGGGCTCGATCCGTGCTGCGCTCTGCGCACAGCCGTTGCGCTCGAGCCGGGAGAGTCCGTACAGATCGTCTCCTTTCTCGGTGAGGCCGACGATGCCGCTGCCGCGCGCTCCTTGCTGGCTCGGTATCGCCAAGCCGATCTGGACGCCGTGTTGTGCGGTGTCGTTGCGAAGTGGCAGGTGATTCTCGGCGGAGTGCAGGTCAAGACGCCGGATCGCTCCCTGGACATCCTGCTCAACGGTTGGTCGCTCTATCAGACGCTCGCCTGCCGGGTGTGGGCGAGGTCTGCGTTTTATCAAGCGAGCGGCGCCTACGGCTTCCGCGATCAGCTTCAAGATGGCATGGCATTGGCCGTTGCGCGACCGGATCTCACCCGCGAGCATCTGCTGCGCGCGGCTGGGCGGCAGTTCATCGAGGGCGACGTGCAGCACTGGTGGTTGCCACCTGTCATGCCGGGCGCGACCGGTCAGGGCGTTCGCACCCGCATCAGCGACGATGTGGTGTGGCTCGCCTACTGCGTGTTGCAATACCTTACCACGACCGGCGATGGGGCCGTGCTCGACGAGCACATCGCGTTTCTAGATGGCCGCGCGCTGCAGCCCCACGAGCACGACGCCTTCTACGCGCCGGGCATTTCGGAGGAGACGGCATCCCTGTTCGAACATTGCGCGCGAGCGCTCGATCATGCATTGCGAATCGGAGCGCACGGCTTGCCGCTGTTCGGAACCGGGGACTGGAACGATGGCATGAATCGGGTCGGCGAGAAGGGCCGGGGCGAAAGCGTCTGGCTTGGTTGGTTACTGAACGGTACGCTGCTCGAGTTTTCCGCCGTGGCTGCGGCGCGCGGCGAGCAAGCACGCGCCACCCGCTGGAGGGAACATGCTGCCGCCTTGCGAGTCTCGCTCGAGCAAGCCTGGGATGGCGACTGGTACCGCAGGGGCTATTTCGACGACGGCACCGCGCTCGGCTCGGCCTCGAGCAGCGAATGCCGCATCGACTCGATCGCCCAATCCTGGGGCGTGATTTGCGGAGCCGCCGATAGCGGTCGCGCCCGGCTCGCCATGTCGAACGTCGAAAGCCGGCTCATCCTCCGCGACCCCGGGCTCGCGTTGCTGTTCACGCCGCCGTTCGATCGCACTTCGCATGATCCCGGCTACATCAAGGGGTACCCCCCGGGCATTCGCGAGAACGGCGGCCAATATACCCACGCCGCGGCCTGGACCGTCATCGCGCAGGCCATGCTCGGATACGGCGATCGGGCGGCGGACCTCATGGCGCTCCTCAACCCCATCAATCACACCCGCAGCCGTGCCGACGTGCAGCGCTACAAAATCGAGCCCTACGTGGTGGCCGCGGATGTCTATTCGGTGGCACCCCATGTCGGGCGAGGGGGTTGGTCCTGGTACACAGGTTCGGCAGGCTGGATGTATCGAGCGGGTTTGGAGTGGGTGCTGGGATTTCGAGTCAGAGCGGGCTCATTGCTCGTGACGCCGTGCATTCCGGCGGATTGGCCAAGCTTTGAGATCATCTTCAGGCATGGGTCCGCCCGCTACGAGATTCTGGTGTTGAATCCCGATCGGGTGTGCCGCGGCGTCGCGCGCATCGAGCTCGACGGCGTACGCCTGCCGACCGGGCAAACCCAGGTTCTCCTGGCGCAGGACGGACTCACGCACGCGTTGCACGTGACGCTCGGCGCGACCGTCACCGAAGAAGCCGGTCGTATTCCTTTTTGACGACGGCGTAGCACTCGCAGGTCCTCTGCTCCAATCCCGCCCGATCGAGGACCGTGATGCGCCCGCGCGTGTACCGGATCAACCCGGCGCTTTGCAGTTTGAGCGCCGCCTCGGTGACGCCCTCGCGGCGCACGCCCAGCATGTTCGCGATCAATTCCTGCGTCATGACGAGTTCGTCTCCCCGCAACCGGTCCAAGCTCAGGAGCAGCCACCGGCACAATTGCTGATCGAGCGAGTGATGCCGATTGCAGACGGCGGTCTGCGCCATCTGTGTGATCAGCGCCTGCGTATAGCGCAGCAGCAGGTGCAGCACGGGTCCGGCGCGGTTGAACTCTTCCTTGAGTACCTGCGCTTTCAGCCGCAGTCCCTTGCCGGCGCTTTGCACCACTGCCCTGCTCGGGGTCGACTCGCCCCCCATGAACAGCGAAATCCCAACGATCCCCTCGTTGCCGACGACGGCGATTTCGGCCGACGCGCCGTCCTCCATGACGTACAGCAAGGAAACGATGGCGGTGGTGGGGAAATAGACGTGGCCCAAGGTCACGCCCGATTCGTATAGCACCTCGCCGAGCGGCATCTCGACCGGCTCGAGCTGCGCCAGCCATGACTGCTGAATGTACGCGGGCAGCGCCGCAATCAGGTGGTTTTCGTGCCCGACATGCACCATGGGTGCAGAATATCACGGGCTCCCGGCAGCGGGCGGCTCCAATCGATCCGCGCAGCGGCGGGCCGCCCCGACTCTCAGCTGACGATCACGCCGCTCCCATCCTCCGCCCAGAATTGAACCCCCCTGCCATCGGGATGCCGGCTCGTGTGCTTACCGTCCGATTCGCGGGTGGTGATGAATCCGCGGCCAATCTGAAGATGCAGAAGATCTTTCATGGCGGCCAGCGCCGACTCGAGCGACGGATATTTGCGCGGCTCACTGCGTTCGATATTGGTTCGCAGATAGTGAAAATCATTGTTCCGGGTCGCCATTGCGCCGAGTCCTCTGTTGCAGATCAAGCGTGCGTGCGTAACGATGCCGGATCCTGGCAACGCCGTATATCGACTCATCCGCAGCGCAGGAAGCGATCGTCGATAACCGAGTCACGCTTTGCCGAGATCCGCCACACCGCCTCGCACCCGCTGCGGCACGATTTGACAAAATCGTGCCCATTCACGCGCAGAATGCCGCGCTGGCGAAGCGCATCGGAGCCTGTTCGTTCTCCTCGCGCCAAGGCGCCGGCGCTAAAGAGACATGCTGAAAGGTTTGCCGATCATTTCGCCGTGCGGCGGATGGCTCGGAACATGCCGCTGCGGTCGGATTGCCAGCGACGGCGTCCGATGATGGAGAGCAGCGTCTTGGCGCAGGTGGGGTCGATGCGCGGGACTCGCGATGCGGAATCGAACAGCAGAGGCTCGCCGAGCAGCCGCGCGGCTTCGAGCGGCTCGACCGTCTCGAATCCCATGATCCATTCGGGAAATTCTCGTTCCGAGATGGGCTCGCGCAGAATCATCCGCAGGTCGCGCTCCGCGGTGACAATCGCGCGCGAAGCGCTGTCTACCTTCGCAGGCTCGCCTTCGAGCAAGAGCAACAAACAGCCGCCGACATAGAGCATCAAGCCCGAAATGTCATGGCTGCGATTCGTCTTGCGGGCATCGTTGAGGATATTGACCGTATCGTGCTCGGAGAGATCCGGCGACGCAGCGCCTAAGTAGATGACGTGGATGAGATCTTCCATAGCAGGCCCTCCAGCAGTCCCTCGAATTCGTAAGGGCCCCAGCTTAGAGGCATCGTGCGCCGGATAGCGCCCGAGCTTGTTGTTTTGAGACGCGTTTGGTGCTCATGCAATATAAACTTTCTGATGTGGCGTTGGTGTATAGGGGTCCACCCTACATGCGGGAGCCCTGCCTGTTGGCAATGAGCGACATCCGATGACGCATTCCGCAGCCGGCGCTCTCTGGCGTGCCGCCGAGCCCCACGAAGCGGTCGACTGGTTGGCATGCCTGACCGTGCCTTGGTGGATCGCCGGGGGCTGGGCGTTGGATCTGTATCTGGGAGAAAGCATCCGTGCCCACCGGGACCTCGACATCGGCATCGCTCGAGGGGACGTATCGAGCGCCTGTCGTGAGTTGAGCGGGTGGGAGTTTTACGAAGCGCGAGGCGGCGCGCTCACACCACTCGTCCCGGGCGATGTGCCGCGGGCGGATGTCAATTCGCTGTGGTGCAAGCGGCTTGGTCGAGCCGAGTGGGAACTAGAACTGATGCTCGATGAGTTCGACGAGGGTCACTGGGTGTTTCGTCGCAACCCTGCGATCCAGCGCCCGACCTCGATGGCGATCCGGCAAAGCGTGCGCGGCATTGCTTACCTGGCGCCGGAGATTCAACTCTTGTACAAGGCGCGCCCCATCCGCACTCAGGATCAGATCGATTTCGATCTCGTGGTTGTCGCGCTGGATCCCGAGCCCCGAGACTGGCTTCGAGCTGCGCTCACCAGGATGGACCCCGCTCACGCGTGGCTGTCGGCGCTCTGAGCCATTTCAGCGAGCCGGCGATTTCGTCGCGCTGATTGAATGCTCTATTTAACATTATAAAAATCACACTATATATTGATTTTAATGATGTTATTCTGTTTCCATCGCAACCACCCACACGCAGGCCCGCTATGTACTGCCGCAGGTCGTTCGCGCATTTCTGGCGGAGCATCCGAACGTGCGCCTGCACCTGAATCAGGGAACGACGGAACAAATCGCCGAGATGAGCGGGCGCGACCGGATCGACCTGGCAATTGTCAGCGGATCGGAGGAGTCGTTTCCGCATTTGATCAGGTTGCCGCTCTTTCGATGGCATCGCGCAGTCATCGTGCCCGAGGGACACCCGCTCGCCTCTGTCGGAAAGTTGACCCTCAGCAAACTGGTCGAATATCCCATCCTGACCTATGCCTTCAGCCTCTCCGGACGCGCCTCGCTGCAGGCTTTGTTCGAGACGGCAGGACTCAGCCCCGACGTCGCCCTGACCGCCTATGACTCGGACGTCATCAAGACATACGATCGGGCGGGTTTGGGAATCGGAATATTGGCAAAGCTCGCCGTTGACCCCGTGGCTGACTCCGACCTCAAGGTGCTCGAGGCCGCGCAGTTGTTCGACGGACACACGACGTGGATCGGGTTTCGGCGCGGTGCACTACTGACCGGCTACATGTACGCCTTCATCAGGCAGCTGGCACCGCACTTGGCCCGCTCCCGCGTACGCGCGACCGAACGCGCGAGCACGCAGGAAGAAGTCGACCATCTATTGGCGGGCTGCAAAATTCCGTTGCGGGAATTCTCCGGAGGGGTCTGATCGCGGAGCATGAGCTTCTGACCAAACAGCATTTGGGCACGCGACCGCTGCATCCTAAACCAAAGGCTGTGTCGCGGTGAAGCCGTTTCTGCGGATAACCCCTCAGCCTAATCTTCCCTGAGAAGGATGCTTCAGAATCTGACTCAAAAACGTTGTCAGTCGCTCGCTCTGGGGGTTGTCGAACATTTGGTCGGGAGTCCCTTGGGCGACGATTGCTCCATGATCCATGAACACGATGCGGTCGGCGGCGCGACGCGCAAAGCCCATCTCATGGGTCACACAAATCATGGTCATCCCGGTGCCCGCCAGACCCAGGATGATATCGAGCACTTCCTGGGTCATCTCCGGGTCGAGGGCGGACGTTGGCTCGTCGAACAGCATGATCTTGGGCGTCATGCACAGGGCGCGGGCAATCGCTACCCGCTGCTGTTCGCCCCCCGATAGCTGACCCGGATACTTGTGCGCGTGCGAAGACAGACGCACCCGGGCGAGAAATGATCGCGCCAGATCCTGGGCGTCCGTCGGCGGCATCTTGCGAACCCAAATCGGCGCCAAGGTGCAGTTCTCCAGCGCAGTCATGTGCGGAAACAGATTGAACGATTGGAACACCATGCCGATTTCCCGCCGCACGGCCTCCAGCGCTGCTGCCGACCCGGTGAGTTCGGTACCGTCTACGACGATTCGGCCCGCTTGATGCGGTTCGAGCCCATTGAGGCAGCGAAGCAGCGTTGACTTGCCGGATCCGGAAGGTCCGCATATGACGACGCGTTCGTGCGTCGCGACCTCCAGGAAGACGTCCCGCAGGACCTGGACCGGGCCGTACCACTTGCTCAAATGCTCGACCGCCAGCAACGGCCGCCCGGTAGGATCTGTCGACTGCGTGATGAGGGGCTCTTGGATCATGCGAGCTAGTGCCTTCCCACCGATACGACACCCCGGCCGAAACGCCGCTCCAGCCTGAGCTGCACCAGCTCAAAGGCGATCGACATGGACCAATAGATGGCGGCCGCGGTGATTAGCATCTCCATGTAATGATAGGTGGCACGGGCGTAGGACTGCGCCAGAAAATTGAGCTCCCACAATCCCATCAGAGAAACCAGGGAAGAATCCTTCAGCATGGAGACGAACAGGGCACCGGCCGGAGGAATGATGAGCCGCAGGGCTTGTGGCGCGACGACCTTCCAGGCGATGACCCATCGCGGCAACGCCAGCGCCCGCGCCGCCTCGCGCTGTCCCGCTGGGACCGCCATCACGCCGCTGCGAATGGTTTCCGCAAGATACGCTCCGTAGTTGAGCGACAAGGCGATCAGACCCGAGGTCATGGCCCCCAGGACAATGCCCACCTGTGGCAGCGCGAGATAAATGATAAGGACCTGCACCATCAATGGAGTGCCGCGGAACAGTGACGCGTAAAACGTGGCGACCCCGAACACCAGCGGATTTCTCGACAATCGGCCGAGCGCGGTGATGAGCGCCACCAGCAGCGCAAAAAACATCGAGCAAACGGTCACCAGTATCGTCAACGCCGCACCTTGGATGAACCCATCTGGCGCGAGTCGAAGGCCCAACAAAAACGGCAGTTTCTGACCTACATAGGAGAAATCCAGATGCAGACCATGAAACACAACGCCCAGCAACGCGAACAAGAAGAGCCACGTAAGCCAGACGTTGCGGCGAAATCGCCTGTCGAGGTCAGAGCCCGGGGTGGGTTGCGGCGATGACAGCGGCCGCGGATCGTCCACCGTATTCGAGACGCCCGGCGCTTCAATGGCCACGGGACGTGATGTCCTGACCGAACCACTTGATCGATATTTTCGCCAACGTCCCATCCGCCTTCAACGCATCGAAGGTGCGAATCACGGCGCCATCCCACTCCGGATCTCCCTTTTCGGTCGCGACGACATTCGGCTCCGCGTAGAGCACTGGGCCGACGATCTTCAGGGTGTGCATGGCGTTGATGGTGGCCTGAGCGGTGGCGAGGTCGGAGACGATGGCGTCCAGGCGCACTCCGGGGCCGAGCGCGAGATTGCGAAAATTCACGCTTTCGTCCCCGGGAATCACGATCACATCATGAAACGGGTACGCAATGGGCGGCGCCCCCGGAATGCTGAGCGCCTTGTTGAGATAGTTTTCGTAACTCGAACCGGTGCCCACGCCCACCCGTTTGCCGGAAATGTCCGCAATCGATTTGATGTGTTGCTCGTCCTTGTGGACCGTCAAAACGGCAGGGGAACTATAGTACCAAACAGGAAAATTCAGGACCCTCTCCCGCTCGGCGGTGGGACTCATCGAGCAGATACAAATGTCCCAGCGTCCCTGCCAGCGGCCGGACACGATGGTCTCCCACCCGGGCGTCGCAAGGCTTAAGGTCACCCCGAGCTTCGCCGCGACCGCGCGCGCCACATCGACATCGAAACCGGCGAGTTCGTTGTTGGCGTCGATGAAGCCGAATGGCGGATAGGTATTCACCAGAACATCTTTGAGTACCTTCGTGCGCGTGACCCGTTCGAGGGTCGTACCGGGCCACGCATTGCCGGTGCCGATTAGGACAAGCGAAACAACCAGAAGAGCACGCCAGCGCATCAGTAGCCGGAGAACGCCTCGACGGGCGCTCCGGGGTGAATGAGGTCGGCAAAATGGCGCCGCGCAACATCCGGATGTGAGCGCAGCCGTCCCTTCAAATAATTCTGGCCGACTTCGCGCAACAGCGTCGTCTCCACCTGCAGCCCGCCCTGCTCGTCTTGCAGCAACAGCGAGAGCAATCCCGAATCCTTGTGCGCGCCGACCCCCTGATCGCTCCCGGTGTGCTCGCGTCCCGGATAGCAAATGAGTTTGATCAGGATATGCGGGCTATCTCGGTATAGGTGCTCGAGCGCATCCTCGCTCTGTCCGAGCGACGATGCAAAGGCACGCAGCAGCCGCGACAGAACCCGGGTCGCGGCCGCTTGCCACCCCGTCACGGCCGGACGCAACTCCGGCAACGCCGACGGCCATTGATTCGGACCTTGAAGTCGCGTCCAAGCGGGTGCGCCGGCAAGCTGGGCGAGCGGCGGCTGTTCCGCACCTATATCGATTTGTTCGCGCCAATCTTGCGATCCACGGGTGCGCTCGCCGGCCAG
>Ga0182030_10003897_pt1 | contig 31814 bp, 30 predicted proteins | sample 812S3MmetaG_FD_121299 | JGI IMG/M metagenome (GOLD analysis project Ga0182030, IMG submission 121299) | Permafrost microbial communities from Stordalen Mire, Sweden - 812S3M metaG (Illumina Assembly) | ecosystem: Environmental > Terrestrial > Soil > Wetlands > Permafrost | place: Sweden... | reverse complement strand
GAAATCAGAGCGCCGGGTCTGTTCGCGTCTAGCCTGTGCCGCGGCTGAGTGCTGATTCTTGCACGGGACTTTGGCAATGACTTTACAATGAAATCAGCGGCCCGGAGTTGGCGGATAATTTTTGGTTTTTGCATGAGACCGGCGTTGTTGGCCAGCTTGCCGAGCGGCCGGTTTTTCCTCCGATTTTTTTGGTGATAGGCGGGCTGGCAACATGAGGGGCTGCAATGCCACAAGCTGACTGGACAGCCGAAACATTCATCGCGGACAGGGTGGCTCAGTACCAAGGTTGGTATGACCGTAAGGCGGTTACGGCGAAGTCCCGCTATCTTCAAATGCGTGGCTTTTCCGTAGTTGCCGGCGGTGTCGTCCCCGTTTTGATAAACGTTCCCTATGACGCGCAGATATTGGGAGTGTCAGTCATAAAGGTACTTGTTACCATTGTAAGCCTTTTAGTCGTAATTTCCGTCTCTCTTGAGAGCGTTTTACATTATCGAGAACAGTGGAAGAACTACCGTTCAACGGAGCAGTTTCTTGGGCACGATACTATTGCCTTCAAGGCTGGCATAGGTGCTTACCGCGATCTAGCCCCCCAAGACGCATTCAGACTGTTTGTCGAGCGCGTTGAGGAAGCGATCCGTTCGGAGAATGCTGCTACCCTAAACGTTATGACGATGGCTAATGAGCCATCAGAAGACGGCCGGACGCGGCGCGTCGTACAGAAGTCCTAATTTCCGCAACGGCGGCTTCCTGCGGCCGGCGCTTCATTACTTCATTTCAATGGCGTCAACCGCTCACCGAGCCGCTCAGAACCCACTACCCCGCCAAGGCATGGCGCAAAAAGCGCAACGTGAAATCCGGCATCCGCTCTTCGTCGAGATCGCGCGTCGAGAAGACGGCGTGCAGGGCGTCAAGCTCGGGCGATGGCTCCGTCGCGATGAAGTCTTTGAAGCGCGCTTCGATTTCGGCGGCGCTCGATTGCGAACGGACGATTTTCATGCAAGCGATGCGCGGGCCGTCGAAAACCACCGTCCAGCCTTCCGCAATGGTCACTTCGTCGGACGCAATGCCGGTTTCCTCGGCGAGCTCACGCAAGACGCTGCCTTCGAGATCGATCGTTTCGCCTTTCAGATCCTCCGGGTCGGGCGTTCCCGCTGGGAAATAGATTTTTCCTGCATTGGCGGTATGACTGTTCATGTGGCCGAGCATGAAGGCGCCGTCGGCCGAAACAAGCGCCGCCATGGCGAAGCAATTGGCCGTATCGCCGGGAAAGCCGAAATCGCGCCAGGCGAGAAACGCCTTGTACTCGGTCTCGAAACCGCCGCCGCGCAGGATGCGGCGACCGTCTTGCGCTTCGACCGTCCCCGTGTGCATGAGAAAGACGCGGCCATTGAAAAGATGCGGATTGCCGGCGCAAAGCTTTTCCCAATGACGGTCGATTGCAGCGGCCTCCTCGATCGAGAAACGCCACGGCTTCGGCTCGACCCTGTAGTCGATGGCGTCGATGTCCTCGATGCGCGGAGACTCTAGGTTCATAGATCAATGAAGCCTTCGCCTATGATGACGGCGGAGCCGCCGATCGACGCCGAAGTCAACGCGCCCTTTTCGATTTTGACGTCGAGTGTGATCAGGCTCGGCCGGCCCATCTCAAAGCCTTGTTCGATGACGAAGGCGTGACGGCCATCGGCCGGCTTTTCGAACGCGAGGATGACCCCTGCGAAAGCGGCGGCGGCGGAGCCGGTCGCGGGATCCTCCGCGAGGCCGAGGCCCGGCGCGAACATCCGCGCATGAAAGGCGTGATGCGCCTCGACCGTGTCGCTCGTGTAGAGATAAGCGGCGGCAGCTTCGAGCCCGGTGAAAGCGGCCTCGAACAGTGCGGGGATTGGCCGCGCGCGCGCGATCGTCGCGAGGCCTGGGACCGGAATGAAGGCGAAAGGCAGGCCGACGGAATAGATCGACGGTCTATGCGCGCCGAAGCCTATGTCTTCCTGCTCAAGCCCGAGCGCTGCGGCGATGCGATCGTTCGACGCTGGAATGCCTGTTTCGCTTGGCAAGCGCGGCAGTTGGAACGTCGCGCGGCCCGATGCGCCGTCATGCCGGCGCACCGAGCATGTCACCGGGCCAATCTCTTCCTCGAACGTCAGGGACAGCTCTTGCGCTTGAGAGGCGTCCGACACGCGCAAAATTGCGAGAAGAACGGCGGAGCCGATCGTCGGATGGCCGGCGAAGGAAAGCTCCGCCTTGGGCGTGAAGATCCGCAAGCGCACGGCGCTGTTCGGGTCTCTCGGAGGCAATAGGAAGACGGTCTCGGAGAGATTGAACTCCGCGGCGATTTTCTGCATGCGCTGCGCATCGAGGCCGCCGCTGTCGCTCACGACGGCGAGCGGATTGCCGGCAAGTGGCGTCTGCGTGAAGACATCAAGGAGATGGTATTTGCGCCGCAAGCGCTGGAGTCCCCCGCGCGCTCAGACGCCGACGGCGCGCAGGGCGGAGATGTCTCGCCACCATTGCCGCAGCGATTCGCTTGAGCAGGCGAGCTCCTCGTCCAGGCCCGACGTGAATTGCCGCCAGTGATCGAGGTAGCGCGTCGAGACGGTGACGAGCGTCGGAATATCCGCCGCCGCGGCCTCGCCGATCTCGGCGAAGACTCCCTTGCCTTCGGCTTCGAGCTTGCCAAATCTGTTGATGAATAAAAGCTCCGGATTGCGCGCGATAGCGATCGAAATCCGATGGCCGATGGCGGCGAGCGCGGCTGAATCGATCCGGCAGGATTGCGAATGCCGGCCGAGATCCTGCAGAATTGACAAGTGCTCCCCGGTTTCGAGGTCGAGCACATGGGTCTCCCGGCATTCGCAATCCTGCGCAGCGGCGGCGATCTGGATCACGCCGCCAAGGCGATGGCCGCGCCGCGCGAGATCCTCCGCGAATTCCGCGACAATGCGATTGGGCTCTTCGCCCTCGCCATAGACGAACGCCGCCAGCGTCTTGCGATCGGAGACATTGAAATGGGTCACGATTGGTTTCGCCTGATGTGGAACAGGTAAAGTCCGTCCGTCGCGTCCTGGCGCTCCAATATGTCGCCGGTCTGGCGGACGAGATGCGGAATATCGATGACCGCGAGCGGATCGGTGCATTCGACGACGAGAAGATCGCCTGGGGATGCCTTCCGCAAAGCTTTGCGGGTCCGCAGCGCCGGCAACGGGCACAGCAAGCCACGCAGATCGAGAGAAATCGAAGTCAATTCAGCCGTCATGCCCGCGATGCTATACCTTCTTCCTCGTCAACCTAGCCCAAGCGGTCGCCAGGTTCCAGAGAATAGCACGGTTCGAAAGGGATAGCGTAGCGTGAGGGACCTTCATGAGCCGCAAGCGGAGCCGGAGCAGCGCGGTTACGATCGGCTGACTCCGCTGCGCGAAGCGCTAGCTGCCCTCTCGCCCTATTGCGGGGAAATTGCCCCGATCCAGATGCGCGTTGAAAATGCTTTGGATCGGATCGCGGCCGCGCCGATTTGCGCGCCGGCCGCCGTCCCGCCCCATCCAATCGCCCTTTGCGACGGCTGGGCGGTCGCGGCGCAGGATACGCTTGGCGCATCCCCCTATGCGCCGGGGTTCGCCAGCGCGGCGCCGGTTCGGGTCGCTTTCGGAGACGTCCTGCCGGATTTCGCCAACGCCGTGCTGCCTTGGCAAAGCGTCGCGGCGAAGCAGTTTCCGGCTCAAATCCTGAGCCCTGCGGCTCCAGGAGAAGGAGTGCGCGTCAGGGCAAGCGATTTCGCCGAAGGCGAGATCATCGTTCCGGCAGGCAAGCAGTTGCGGCCGACTGACCTTGCGCTCCTGGGTCTTTGCGGAATTGAAGAGACCGCCCTGCGCGTCCCGCGCGTGCGGATCGTGTCGAGGCGCGGCGAGGGACGTTGGATCGCGGCCATGGCGCAGCGAGACGGCGCGGAGTGCTGGACCGAAACGACGGATATGGCCTCGCCTGAGCATTTGGCCGAGGCGATGGCGCGGCCAAACGCCGATCTCGTCATGGTGATTGGCGCTGGCGGCGGCGGAGCCTCCGTCGCCCGAGCTCTAGCCAGCGCGGGAAAGCTCCTGGTCCATGGCGTCGCGGTGCGGCCGGGCGAAACGATGGGTTGCGGTATTCTCCATCGGCGAGCCTGGTCGGGCGACGCTGAACCCGCGTCGTCCGCGACGCGCGGAAATGGCGTGCCGTCCGGGTCCGGCTCGACGATCCTGCCGGTGATTTTCACGCCGGAGCGAATTGAATGCACGTTGGCGGCTTGGCTCTTGCTTGCGCGGCCCTGCCTGCGCCGGCTCGCTGGCGCAATAGGCGGCGACAGGGGGGAAAGCTTGCCGCTGGCGCGGAAAGTCGTGTCGAATCCGGGATTGAGCGATGTTGTCCTTCTGCGCCGCTCCAGGGCCGCCGACGGCTCTGGACAATGGGAGCCGCTGGCGACCGGCGACATTCCCTTCGTCGCGATCGCGCGGGCCGACGCCTGGCTGCTGGTCGAGCCGGAATGCGAGGGATATGCTGCCGGCCAAAATATCTTCGCGCAATTCCTTTGAGGGCTAATTCGAAGCGCCATGAGCACCCCGATCAACCAGTCCGGCGCTTCCTCCACCGCGCAGGAGCAGTTTCTGACGGTGCTGTCGCGCGAGGAGGCGGCGCGGCGCTTCCAGTCTCATCTCTCCATGCAACCGCTCGGCGAGGAGACTGTCGCGCTCGCCGCGAGCCTTGGCCGCGTGCTGGCGCGAACGCTTCGCTCGCCGATCGACGTCCCGCCTTTCGATCGTTCGCTCGTCGATGGTTTCGCGGTCCGTGCGGCCGATGTCGCGGCGGCGAGCGAATCTGCGCCGGTCCGCCTGAGCTTGAACGCCGAGACGATCGCCTGCGGGACCGCGCCTCGGCTCGAGGTCGCCAGCGGAACGGCGACGGCCATCGCGACCGGCGGTCCTTTGCCGCGCGGCGCCGACGCCGTCTGCATGGTGGAGCATACCGACCCGGACGGCGCCGGTCATCTTCTCGTGCGGCGCAGCCTCGCGCCCGGCCAGAATATTGGCTTTGCAGGCAGCGACGTTGCGCAGGGGGAAACGCTGTTGCGACACGGCGGCCGCATAGGCTCGCGCGAGATCGGAATGCTTGCGGCTTGCGGCCTTGCGAGCGTCCCGGTCTATCGCCGTCCGCGCGTCGCGATCCTTTCAACAGGGGACGAACTCGTTCAGCCGGGCGAACCGCTGCGTCCGGCGGCGATCTACGATTCCAATGCGCCGATCATCGCCGCGGCGGTGCAGGAAAATGGCGGCGACGCCCTCTCTCTCGGCGCGATCCGCGACGACGAAGCCGCTCTCGATGCGAGCTTGCGGGAGGCGCTGGCGCGTTGCGACATGGTGATCCTCTCTGGCGGAACATCTAAGAGCGCCGGAGATCTCACCTACCGCGTCGTCGCGCGGCTCGGTCAGCCCGGCGTCGTCGCGCACGGCGTCGCCTTGAAGCCTGGCAAGCCGCTCTGCCTCGCGGTCGCGGATGGCAAGCCCGTTGTCATCCTGCCGGGGTTTCCGACTTCGGCCATGTTCACCTTCCATGATTTTGTCGTGCCCGTGCTGCGGGCGATGAGCGGGCTTGCCGCGCGCCAAGACGTTTCCGTCGAGGCGACGACTCCGGTCCGCATCCTCTCCGACCTCGGCCGGACCGAATTCGTCATGGTCGCCCTGACCCATGGCGGCCAAGGCCTGAATGCTTTCCCTTTGGCCAAGGGGTCCGGGTCGGTTTCGGCTTTCTCGCAGGCCGACGGCTTCTTGACGATCGAGGCTCTCGCCGATCATCTCGCCGAAGGCGCGCGGGCAAAGGTCACTTTGTTTGATCCGGAACTTCGGATTCCCGACCTCGTGATCATGGGCTCGCATTGCATCGGGCTCGAGATCGTCATCGACGCGCTCACGGAGGCAGGCTTTGTGGTGCGCACTGTCGCGATCGGCAGCATGGGCGGGCTTGCGGCGGCGAAGCGCGGCGAATGCGACATCGCTCCGATCCATCTGATGGACCCACAAACCCAGGTCTATAACGCGCCTTTTCTCGAAGCGGGGCTTACCCTTGTCGAAGGCTGGCGGCGGATGCAGGGCCTCGTCTATCGGCCGGGCGATTTGCGCTTTGAAGGCCGCACCGTGGCGGAGGCGATCGCTGCGGCTCTCGCCGACCACGCCTGCCACATGGTCAACCGCAATCAAGGCGCAGGCACCCGCATCATGATCGATCGGCTGATCGGCGCGGCGCGTCCGAGCGGCTATTGGAACCAGCCGAAATCGCATAACGCCGTGGCCGCCGCGGTTGCGCAAGGCCGGGCCGATTGGGGCGTCGCGATCGAACCGGTCGCGCGCGCCTATGGCTTGGGGTTCCTGCCGATCGGCGAGGAGCATTATGATTTCGCGATTCCCGAAAGCCGGCGAGAGGATAAGGCTGTGCAGGCTTTCATCGCGGCGCTCGGCTGCCAGGATGTTGGGGAGGGGCTGCGCGCTATCGGCTTCGTTCCCGCCTGCGCCGCCGATCAGCCAGGCGTCCAGCAATGAGGGTGATCGGCATTGCCGGGTGGAGCGGGGCGGGCAAGACGACTTTGATCGTCAAGCTCATTCCGCTACTGCGCGCGCGCAGACTGACCGTTTCGACGCTTAAGCACGCCCATCACGGTTTCGATGTCGATACGCCGGGGAAAGATTCTTATTTGCACCGCGAGGCGGGCGCGAGCGAGGTTCTCGTGGCCTCGGCCAATCGCTGGGCCTTGATGTGCGAGTTGCGTGGAGCTAAAGAGCCCACACTCTCCGAACTCTTGCGTCATATGAGTCCGGTCGATCTCGTCCTGGTCGAGGGGTATAAGCTCGACGCCCACTCCAAGATCGAAGTTCATCGCGCCTTGAACGCAAAACCATTGCTTTATCCAAACGACAAGACGATCGCGGCGCTTGCGAGCGATGCGGCCGAGGCCGCGCCGCCGCATCTGCCGCACGCGCATCTCGACGATGTCGAGGCCATCGCCGATTTGATCGTAAAGTTCGCACGGCCTTTGGAGGAAACGATTCTGCATCTTGCCTCGGCCGGGCGGGCCTGAGGCCAAGGAGAGCTTTCTTATGGCCCAGCTCGGCAAGGATAGTTTCGCCGCCGGCGATAGGCTGATGCCGGTCAATGAGGCCGTCGAGCTTCTCTTCGCGCGCGTGCCTTGCGTCGAGGGCGTCGAGGCGGTCGGTCTTGCGGAGGCGGACGGCCGCGTCCTGGCGCAGACGCTCGCGGCGCCGATTGATCTGCCGAGTTTCGACAATTCCGCCGTCGATGGTTATGCGGTGCGTTTCGGTGACCTTGCGCCAAAAGCTGAAACCATTCTCGCCGTCGAGGGTAGGGTGGCCGCAGGTCACTCTCCCTGCGGTCACCCTGTCGAAGGCAAAGCCGTGCGCATCTTCACCGGCGCCGCAATGCCCGAGGGAGCGGACACGGTATTCATGCAGGAGGATTGCCGCGTCCTCGACGACGGGAGGGTGGCGCTGCCCACGGGCCTTGCGCGGGGCGCGAACCGGCGGCTGCGTGGCGAGGATATTGGCCTCGGCGAGGAAGCGCTTCCGCGGGGGCGGCTGCTGCGGCCGGAGGATGTCGGCCTCGCCGCCGCGCTCGGAGTTGACCTGCTCATTGTGCGGCGCCGATTGAAGGCGGCGATTTTCTCGACCGGCGACGAAATTGTCTCGCCGGGCGAGCCTCTCCGCGCGGCGGCGGTCTATGACGCCAATCGCTTCGTCCTGCATGGACTTCTCCGTCGCCTCGGCGTCGAGGTCACGGATCTCGGCATTCTCCTTGACGATCCGGAGCAGATCGGCGCGGCGCTGCGGGAGGCGGCGCGAACCCATGATCTCGTCCTGACTTCCGGCGGCGTGTCGACCGGCGAGGAAGACCATGTCAAGGCGGCGATTTCGCAAAATGGGTCGCTTGTGTTCTGGCGCCTCGCGATCAAGCCCGGGCGGCCGGTCGCGATGGGCGTGATCGAAGGCGCGCCATTCGTCGGCCTTCCCGGCAATCCAGTCGCGGTTTTCGTGACTTTTGTCTATGTCGTGCGGCCTTTGATCGCCGCGCTGTCCGGCGCCCTGTTCGAGCCGGCGCGGGCGCTTCCGGTCGTCGCGGGTTTCGCCTACAAAAAGAAAAAGGGCCGGCGCGAATATGTCCGCGTCTCCTTGCGCGCCGATGCGTCGGGCGAGACGATTGCGGAAAAATACCCGGTCGAGGGCGCGGCGGTGCTGACTTCGCTCACCCGCACCCATGGTTTCGTTGAACTGCCCGAGGAAGTCACGACGGTGGCGCCGGGAGATAGAGTGGCTTTCATCGATTACGGGCTGATAAGATAACTCTCGTCGCTGCTTCGGTCCTATGGCGGGGCGCGCCTTCAACGGCGCAAAGCAATTCGAGGTGACAACGGCGGGACTTTCCTCCCTTGCCATCGCTCGATTCTTGACTAGAATTAGCCCATTCAATGGGGATGGGGTTCCCCAAAATCGCCGAAGAGGCTGATGACTCCTGCCGCGCGACAAGCGAGGAGGAGTTATTTTGTGCATTTTTCTGAGAAATGCCGCCCCGTTAGCTTTCTTTTGGGCCTGTTGCGCTCGGAAAGCCTTGCTTGACCTGGAAGACGGCGCGCCGATCCCACCCGGCGTAGCTGCTCTAGATGCTTGACCTAACCTTCCAGCGACAGGATGACTCATGACCGGCGTTTGGGCGCTTGCAGCGCTATGGTTGGCGCTCGCGCTGATTGCGAGCCTGCTCTCGATCTGGCTCCGCATCTCGACAGCGCTTTCCGAAATCATTGTCGGGACGATCGCCCAGCTCATCATCGGCGCCGCCATTGGCTCGGCCGTGCTCGGGACGGATGAGTCCTGGGTCAAGTTTCTTTCGGGCCTTGGCGCGATCGTCCTGACCTTTCTCGCGGGCGCCGAACTCGATCCGCAGGTGTTCAGGCTCAAGTGGAAAGAGGCGGCCGCGGTAGGGCTCGCCAGCTTCTTTTTCCCCTTCCTGGCTTGCGCGGCGGCAGCCCATTATGTGCTCGGTTGGCAGATGACGCCAAGCTTGCTCGCCGGGGTCGCCATGTCGACAACCTCGGTGGCCGTCGTCTACGCCGTGATGCTCGAGTTCGGATTCAACTCGACCGAATATGGCAAGACGGTTCTGGCGGCCTGTTTCGTGACCGACCTCGGGACGGTGGTCGCGCTCGGCCTCATCTTCGCGCCATTCACGATAAAGACCTTGATCTTCCTTGCGGCAGGCGTCGCGGTCTTCGTGATTCTGCCATGGCTCACGCCGCGTTTCTTCCGACGATATGGAGGCCGGCCTTCCGAACTGGAGGCGAAATTTCTGCTTCTCTGCCTGCTCGGAATGGGGGCGCTCGCCGCCTGGGCCGATAGCGAGGCGGTGCTTCCGGCCTATCTCATCGGAATGGTGCTCGCGGGAACGGTCGGCAAGGATCATGCGCTGATTAGACGTTTGCGCACGCTGACTTTTGGATTGCTGACGCCGTTCTATTTCATCCGCGCGGGCTCTTTCGTTTCGATGCCTGAACTCATCGCCGCGCCGACTGCCTTTATATTATTCCTGATCGTCAAAGTCGGCGCAAAAATCATCGGAGTCTACCCCGTCACCCAGCTCTTCGGCTCGCCGAACAGGGAGGCGATATACACTACCCTCTTGATGTCGACGGGGCTCACCTTTGGAACAATTTCCTCTTTGTTTGGCTTATCGCATGGAATAATCGACGCCGGCCAGTATTCGGCGCTTGTCGCGGCGGTCATCGGAAGCGCGGTCATCCCGACGGTGATCGCCAACGCATTCTACCTGCCGCGTCACTTGTTGCCGGCCAAGGACCTGGAAAATGCGCCCGCGGAGCATGGCCGCTGAGGCGGCGTCGGCAGGCTGCGAGCAAAATCGAATGAGCTAGAAGGCGCGTCCAATGTTCAGCAGAATTCTGCATGCCAATGACGGCTCCGAACACGCGTTTCATGCCCTGTCGCTGGCGCTTGATATCGCGAAACAGAACAATTCGGAGCTCCATATGGTTTCGGTTGAAGAGATCGACTACATGCCGGAATTCCTCGAAGAGGTCAGGGAGGAAACTGGGACCGCGGCTCGGCGCTTTCACGGCGTTCTCCAGCGCGCGCGGGCGATGGCGGACGCCAGTCAAGTCAGACTACAGACTCATGTCATGGCTGGACATCCGGTGCGCGATGTTGTCTTGCTTGCCGCCGACCTCAAGGTCGACCTGCTCGTCATCGGGGCGACGGGCCATTCGGCCTTGTACGAGCGAATGGTGGGGAGTCGGGCGGACCGCATCATCCAGCTCGCACAATGTCCTGTGCTGGTCGTGAAGTGATGTGTGGTCAACGTCGATCAGCTAGAACCCAACGGGATTTGGGGAGGAAACGCCGCCGATGCTCTACCTATGGATCATGCTGGGCAGCGCTCTGGGAGGGGCCGCGCGCTATTGGTTTTCCGGCGTCATAGCGAACAGTTTCGGCGAGACCTTCCCTTGGGGCACGATCCTTGTGAATGTCAGCGGCTGCCTCGTCATCGGCTTTTTCGCCACGCTGACCGGCCCCGACGGCCGCCTGCTGGTCAGCACCACGACGCGCCAGTTCGTGATGGTCGGCCTCTGCGGCGGCTATACGACTTTCTCCTCCTTCAGCCTGCAGACGCTCAATCTCGCGCGCGACGGCGAGTGGCTGCGCGCCGGCGCCAACGCCATCCTATCGCTTGTGCTATGCTTCCTGGCCGTGTGGCTCGGCCATGTCGCCGCCGCCGCGCTCAATCAGTTGAAGGAAGTATAGCCCATGCAAATCCCCCGCAACGCCATGCTCCTGCGGATCTTCATTGGCGAGGACGATCGGCATGGCCACCAGCCTCTCTATGAGGCGATCGTGATGAAGGCGCGCGAGCTGCATCTCGCCGGCGCGACAGTGCTGCGTGGGCCGATGGGCTTTGGCCATTCGAGCCGTCTGCACACGACGAAGATCGTGCGCCTCTCCGAGGACTTGCCCTTTGTGATCGAGATCGTCGATAGCGAGGAGAAGATCAACGCCTTCCTGCCCGTGCTCGACGGCATGATGGCGAGCGGGCTGGTCACGCTGGAGAAGGTTCAGGTGCTGCAATACGGATCCGGCGACAAGGCTTGAGTTCGCGCAGGGATAGCCGCCATTTTAACACGATTAGCTCCGCTTAGCCCGTTTAGGATCAACGCATGAGCCTGTCTTTTCGCATCGTCGCGCTCGCCGCGAGCGGCATTTGTCTCGCGCTCGCATTGCTTTGGATGCTGTTTCCACAATTCATCCTATGGCTCTGGCGGATCGACAGCCCAGAACCCGCCGTGCTTTTAGCCCGCAGGAGCGCGGCTCTATTTTTAGGAGTTGGCGCGATGCTGTTTCTGGCGCGCAATGCTGAAAGCTCGCCCACCCGCCATGCGATTGCGGTGGGTTTTTCCATCACCTGCATTATGCTCGCGGCTCTTGGCGTTTATGAGTTTGCCGCCGCACATGCCGGCGTCGGCATTTGGCTGGCGGTCGTCGTTGAACTAGCTTTGGCGATAGTCTTTTTGAGCGTCCGACACGAGGATCGCCTGTCGCGAAATTCCTGATTTCGTGTGCGCGGCCGTCACGCCGCGCCGCCGCCCAAGGTGGCGAGATTATAGCCTTCCTCCCGCAAAACCCTCTGCACGGCGGGGCGCGCAAGCATTCGCTTGTAATGCGCTTGAAGGTTCGCTGGCAGGGGGATCTTCGTCTTGTCGGCCCAGAACTCCACATAGAACAGGATTGGATCGGCGATCGAAAATGCGCCGGCGACGTAATCCTTCGCGCCGAGCTGATCGTTCAGGACGCCGAAGCATTTTTCGACGAGTTCGCGGCCGAAGGCGCGCACCGCCTCATGGTCGGCCTCGTTGCGGGTGAAGGTCGGGGTCGCGAAAATGCGGGCGAAGCCTTGCCCGTGAACGGTCCCGACGACGAAGGCGAGGGTTTCGATGACCCTGGTTTCGCCTTCGACGTCTTCGGGCAAAAGTTTTGCGCGCGGATGGGCGCGCCCCAGCCAATAGGCGATCGCCTGAACCTCGGTGAGCGAGGAGCCGTCGTCGCGCACGAGCGTCGGGATCGTCGACTTCGGGTTGATCGCGACATAATCCGGCTTGAAATGATCGCCGGCAGGGAGATTTACGATATAGGCCTCGAAAGCCTTGTCGAGCTCCTCGAGAAGAATGTGGATGCCGGTCGAGCAGGAGCCGGGAGTCATGTAGAATTTCACGTTCGACCTTCTATCTCGCCGCGGCGGTTATGAAAAAGCCTTACGGGCATGCGCGCCTAGAGCGCGTTCCGATTGGATGGAATCATCCAATCGATAAGAACTCGCTCCAGATCAATAAGTTGGAGCATGTTCTAATCGAAAAAGTCGATCAACTTTTTCGGAACATGTTCGAGGCAATGAAAAAAGCGTGCCATCTAGAGGGCGGTAAACGGTTTGGATCGCCATAAAGCACGACTCGGTTTTTGCGCGCAGGGACTTTAACGGTCAGAAATGCTCGGCCTTCGCGACAATGGCGGCGCTGAGTTCGGCGACCGGCGCGCGCAGCCCCCGGCGGGCGCGCAGCAGAACGAATTCGACTTCGCCAAGTCTCGGCAAATGTTGGCTCGGCGGGCATTCGAGCAAGCTTTTTGGAATGAGCTTGCGCGAATGGGCCATGACGCCAAGGCCCGCCTGGGCCGCCGCCACGAGGCCGGTCAGGCTGCCGCTCGTGCAGGCGATCCGCCAGGGAATTCCGGCCTGCTCAAGAGCAGCCAGCGCCATGACGCGCGAGATGCTCGGCGGGGGATAGAGGATCAATTGGACCTGTCCGCCGGAGAAGAAGATCGGATCCCCGGCGGCGCCCGCCCAGACAAGGCTGTCGCGCCAGACGAGTTCGCCGCGCTCCTCGCCCGGCCAACGCTTGCAAAGCACGATATCGAGTTCTCCCGAGTCGAACCTCCCGATTAAGCTATTGCTGAGCGCGATGGTGAATTCGAGGTCGACCAAAGGATGTTGACGCACGAAGCCGCGCAACACCTCCGGCAGCCAGGAGGATACAAGATCCTCGGAGGCGCCGAAGCGCAGGCGGCCGCGGAGCTTCGTTCCGGCGAAATGCCGTTTTGCGCGCTCATTGGCCTCGAGAATGTTCCTTGCGAATTCGACCATCGCCTCGCCTTCAATGGTCAAGGCGACGGAGTGGGTGTCGCGCACGAAAAGCCGGTGGCCAACCGCCTTTTCGAGCTTGCGGACATGATCGCTGACTGTCGGCTGACTCAAGCCGAGTTTTCGGCTCGCTTCGGAAAAGCTATTGCCCTCCGCGATCATGAGAAAGGTTTGCAGGAGCAGTGGGTCGAGCATCGATTCATGCTTATCGGAAAATACGATAACATTAATCGGCATCATCCGCGTTCACAGGCGAAAAGACAATTAGCAATGTAGCGTGATCGCAGCCTCGATCGGCTCCAGCGACAAAGACGGCATATGGAGGAAATGATGACCTTGTATTCCCGACGCAATATTTTGGCGACAAGCGCCGCCGGCGGTCTGGCGGCCGCGGCGGCCGTCACCGCCGCTTCAGCCGAGTCTTATTCGTCGGCCGCCATGAGCGACCCTGGCCCGCGTGACCCGGCGCAGGAAGCGATCAACCCTTATGATTGGCAGTCGCTGCCGACCGACCATGGCAATCTCGGCACGCAGAGACATTCATTTTCCCAGGTCCATAATCGTCATACCGACGCCGGATGGGCGCGCGAGGTCACGGTCCGGAATTTCCCAATCTCGAAGGCCATGGCGGGCGTCAACATGCGTCTCCCTGCAGGCGCGGTGCGCGAGCTGCACTGGCATGTCCCGGCCGAATGGGCCTACGTGACCTATGGCGTCGGAAGGATCACTGCGGTCGACTCGGGCGCGCGAAGATTCGTCGCCGATGTGAAGGAGGGCGATCTCTGGTTCTTCCCCGGCGGCGTGCCGCATTCAATTCAGGGCCTCGGCCCGGACGGCTGCGAGTTCATCCTTGTCTTCAACGACGGCAATTTCTCAGAGGACAGCACCTTCCTCATCACCGATTGGTTCAACCACACGCCAAAGGATGTGCTTGCGAAGAATTTTAATCTTCCGGCGTCGGCCTTCGACAATACCCCCAAGAAGGATCTTTGGATCTTCAACGCGCCAGTGCCCGGCAGCTTGGCCGACGATCTTGCGCAGAGCAAGCAGCCGGATGTGCCGAACCCGTACAAATTCTCGCTGTTGGATCAAAAGCCCGTCTTCAGTTCTCAAGGCGGAAGGGTTCGCATCGCCGATTCGAATAATTTCAAGGCGACGACCATGGCGGCGGCGCTTGTCGAGGTCGAGCCCGGCGGCCTGCGCGAATTGCACTGGCATCCGACCTCTGATGAATGGCAATATTACATCAGCGGCACGGCCCGCATGGGAGTCTTCCACGGCGAAGGCCGGAACAATACGGTCGAATTCCACCCGAGCGACGTCGGCTATGTGCCGCAGTCGGTAGGTCATTATGTCCAGAACATCGGCAAGGACACGCTGCGCTTTCTGGAGGTTTTCACCAGCCCGGAATATGCCGACATATCGCTTGCGTCATGGATGGCTAACGTCCCGCATGAACTCGTCGCAGCGCATCTGAACATCGATGTGCCGACATTGCAGAGACTGGCGCAGTCGAAGACCCCTGTTGTCCCGATTTAGATTTCTGGCTAACGTAAATGTGATCAGGCTAGATCTTAGCAGGCTGGCCTGCGCTGGGAGCGGTTTCTTCCAAGTCGGAGGATCGCTCCTTTCGGTATGTCGGTTTGGGCGAACCGATTGCGTTACTGGCATATTTTTTAGGTGCACGTTCATGACCATAGCCCTGGATATCGATCGAAACGATGGACCGGTCGGCGGATTGCTGTCTCGCAAGCGCACGATCGCCAAACCTGGCTTTAACCGTTGGCTGGCGCCGCCCGCCGCGCTCGCCATTCATTTATGCATAGGCATGGCCTATGGGCTCAGTGTTTTCTGGCTGCCCCTGTCGCGCGCGATCGGGATCGAGAAGTCAGTCGCCTGCCCGGACCTGAGCCTGATTGGCGCTGTGTTCACGCGGAGCTGCGATTGGCGGGTCAGCGATCTTTTGGTGGTGTTCGAACTCGGCATTGTTTTTCTCGGCCTTTCCGCCGCCGTGTTCGGCGGCTGGCTCGAACGGGCCGGGCCGCGCAAGGCCGGCGTCGCGGCCGCGTTTTGCTGGGGCGGCGGTTTCCTGATTGGCGCTCTCGGCGTCTACGTCCATCAGCTCTGGCTGCTCTGGCTCGGGATCGGAGTCATCGGCGGGATCGGCCTCGGCCTCGGCTATATTTCGCCAGTCTCGACCTTGGTGAAATGGTTCCCGGACCGGCGCGGCATGGCGACGGGCATGGCCATCATGGGATTTGGCGGCGGCGCTTTGATCGGCTCGCCGCTGGCAAATCTGCTGATGAACGGCGGCAACCTTATAGGCTTCGACTTCGGCGGCTTCGGCAGTCCCGAAAATTCGATCCATTTGCCGGCAATTCATTACGCCATTTCACTGCCGGGGTTTCGCTCGGCGACCTCGGTCGGCGTTTGGCAGACGCTTGTCGTGATGGGCCTCGCCTATATGGCGAGCATGCTCATCGGCGCCTTCGGATATCGGGTCCCGGCTGACGGCTGGCGGCCGGCCGGCTGGAGCCCCTCCCAACGTAAAAGCGCGCTCGTGACGACGGGCCATGTCCATCTCGACGACGCGCATAAGACCATTCAGTTCTGGCTCATCTGGTTGGTGCTTTGCCTCAATGTTTCGGCCGGTATTGGCGTTCTCGCGATGGCCTCGCCGATGCTGCAGGAGATTTTCGCAGGCTCGCTGGTCGGCGCGCCGAGCGTCGGCTTTTCGGAGCTCGATGCGGCTCAAAAGACGGCGGTCGCCGCGATCGCGGCCGGCTTCGTCGGACTTTTGTCCTTGTTTAATATTGGCGGTAGGTTTTTCTGGGCCTCCCTTTCGGACAAGATTGGACGCAAGACCACCTATTTCACATTCTTCGGGTTGGGAATTGTCCTTTACGCCTTGGCGCCGAGCTTCGCGCATATGGGATCGAAGGCGCTCTTCGTCGCCGCTTTCTGCGTCATTCTATCGATGTACGGCGGCGGCTTCGCCACGGTGCCCGCCTATCTCGCCGATATTTTCGGCGTCCAATTCGTCGGCGCCATTCACGGCCGTTTGCTGACCGCCTGGTCGACCGCGGGCGTCGTCGGGCCTCTGGTCGTCGGCTACATACGTGACGCGCAAATCGAGGCCGGGATCGATCGCGCCCTAGTCTATGACCGCACCATGTATATTCTTGCCGGTTTTCTCGTGGTCGGCTTCATTTCGAATTCTTTGATCCGGCCCGTCAACACGAAATGGCTCGTGAAGGAAAAGCCGGCTGCGACGAAACCGTCACAAGCGGAAGCCGCGGCGGCCCGAGGCATTGCCCGCGCCCGGCAGAAATTCACCGTCGCAATCGCATGGACGCTGGTTTCGATCCCCATTCTCTGGGGCGTCTGGAAAGCGCTTGAGAGCGCGGTGAAAATCTTTCAATAGGGCTTATTAGAAAAAGAAAAGACGCGCGGCGCAGTTTAAAGGGTTGTGGCTCGCCGGGCGTCTTTCTTTCATTGCGTTTTATGCGTTGAATGAGAAAAGCCTCGCCAGCGCGGCGGCGCGGCGGGCGGCGTCGACGCCTATTCTACCTTGCGCCGCTTCAACCGCGGCGAGCGCTTTGGTGAGCCGCAACCCGCCCTGATGCAAATCGACGCTGATCTCCCCGACCGTCCCGGAAAGCGCGTCGTTCATGGCGGCGATTTCGCCTTGGGTTCCGCCGGCGTCCAGGGCGAGCATCAATGCGAGCGCGCCTTTATGGTCTTGCCCGTCTTGAGCCTGCGTCCGGGCGAGCCGGTAGAGATTGACGAAACGCTTCACCCCCCGGGCCGAACTGCCGGCGAGCGGCGCTAATTCGGCGAGAAGCTTGGCTTCGGCTTCCGAAACCGTCTCGTCGAACGCAGATTGGCGCGGATCGTGAGCCGGAGGCTGCTGCTTTGGCGCAGACGCCCCTTGAAGAATGTCCTGGACGAGCGCCGAATAATCAGAGCGCGCGGCGATCTCGCCGACCTGAAACGGCGCCTGAATCCATTTATCGAGGCTCGCTTCATCTTCGCCCGAGCCATGGCTGAGCCGCGCGGGATCGACGGCGATCAGCGCGACGAAGCCGAGCCCAAGCGCGCCGCGGACATGCGCGAGAATTTCGCGAGCGCGAGACGCCGGCGCGGCGTCGAGATTATCGATGGCGACGACAATGCGTTGCGGCGTGTCGATGGCTGCGTCCTTCGAATTTGCGCCGGGCCGGCCGCCCTTCCGCATCAACGCGCCAACAGCCGCGATGAAGCGCTGCGCCTGTTGCTTGACGATGTCGACCGCAAAGGGCGGCGGCTCGGCCAGCGCCGGGTTCGCCGCTTGAAGACCGCCGGCGCGCCGTTCCGCTTCGGCTGCGCGCCGCGCGAGACTATCCACCTCGTTTGTCAGAGCTTCCACACGTCGCGTCTGATGCCCGAAATGTCCGTCCGATTCGCGCCGACGGGCGAAAAGATCGGCCTGCAACAGGCGCTCGCCGCGAAACGCAATTTGGATGAGACGCAAAGCGCGCCATACATTGACGGCAAGCGCGACCGCTGCGCCGAGGAAGGCGACCTGGCGCAAGGTCAAGAGCCAATCCATATGGGTCTCGAACCAGGTCGCGGCGGCGCCGAGCTGCTCATTCGCGCGCAGCCAGCCAAGCCAGATGGTTTGGTTGGCGACCGCCTCGCCGAGGCCAACTCCGGCAAGGACCAGCACAAGCGCGGTCACGATCAACCTCGCCTGCCCCTTGTACGCCCCGAAGGCGCGAAGCGCGAAGCCTGCGCGTCCGCCGCCGTCCCTGTCGGCGATTGCGCGCACCATGTCTTTGTAGTCGCGGATCGGATCGCCCGTGACGCCGAGCGCCGCCAGCGCCGTCTTGATCCGGCTTCGGTTGGCGCGCGCATAAGCGTCGACCTGGGAGCCGGTCGCCTCATAAAGCACGGATTCCGTCAGCCTTGCGCGTCCGGATTCGGCCTCGGCGAGCGTGCTCCTCTCGGCCTCGAGCTTGCGGCGGGCGACGTCGAGCCGCTCGAAAGCCTCGCGGGCCGCGATGCGCGGATCGCTCGCGGCATGCGCGGCTTCGACCGCGAAAGCCGGAAACGCGGCGGCGAGGCTCGCATGGAGCGCTCCAGCGAGGGCTGTTGCGGGATGGCCGTCGATATCGACGGCGTCGATCCGCAGGGTGACGATCTTGCTCAAGAAAGGAGTCTCGCCGCAGGTTTGAGCGGCGGCGCTCAGGGCGTCGATTGAACGGATGAGCCTGGTCAAGGCCAGGCTCTTGCCGGATCCGGAACGGCCCAAGAGACCGATGGCGATCGGCGTTTCCGTTCGCGCGTGAGTTGCAAGCTGGCTGATAAGATCGAGCGGGGCGTCGAGCCCGAGCGCGTCGGCCGCTTCGGGGACGTCGGCGGCGAAGATTGTTCCTTCAAGCGAATCGAGCAAGGGCTCAATCGCGGGGTTCGGGGCGGAAGCAAGAGGCTCTATTGCGTCGTTCGGCTTCCCTGGTCGGGAGCCGGGGATGATTGCTCCAAAATCGCGCAATCCACTGTCGGGCAAGGTGCAAATCCTTCTTAATGGGAGCTGAGCTTGCGATGTTTTTTTTAGATTGTTTCTTGACTGGCCTAGGGTCGCAAGCAATCGATTATGACATCGACAAAGACAAGACTAGTCTTTTTGCGATCTTCTTTCGTGCAAAATTCTGATTCGTATGGACCGCGCGGCGGCGCGCAGCTACATAGCCTTTCGACTTCACTCTTCTCTGACGGCGAGACGCGAGCCTCATGGCGCGGCAATTCATCTATCATATGCAAGGCCTCACGAAGACCTATCCCGGTGGGAAAAAGGTCCTCGAGAACGTCAATCTTTCATTCTATCCCGACGCCAAGATCGGCGTGCTTGGCGTTAACGGCGCCGGCAAATCGACGCTCTTGCGGATCATGGCTGGGATCGACAAGGAATTCACTGGGGAAGGTTTCGTCGCCGAGGGGGCCCGCGTCGGCTATTTGCCGCAAGAGCCGCCGCTGGATGAAAGTCTCGACGTGCGCGGCAATGTGATGCTGGGCGTCGCAGCCAAAAAGGCCATCCTCGATCGCTACAACGATCTCGCCATGAATTATTCCGACGAGACCGCCGACGAGATGACGCGGCTTCAGGACGAGATCGAGGCGCTGGGCCTATGGGACCTCGACGCCCAGGTCGATCTCGCGATGGAGGCCTTGGGCTGCCCGCCGGATGATTGGCCGGTGGCAAAGCTCTCCGGCGGCGAGCGCCGCCGCGTCGCGCTCTGCCGGCTTCTGCTCGAAAAGCCCGAGCTTTTGCTTCTCGACGAGCCGACGAACCATCTCGACGCCGAAACGGTCAATTGGCTCGAGGGTCATTTGCGCACCTATCCCGGCGCGATCCTGATCGTCACCCATGACCGCTATTTCCTCGACAATGTGACGGGATGGATTCTCGAACTCGATCGCGGCCGCGGCATCCCTTATGAGGGCAATTATTCGTCCTGGCTGAAGCAAAAGCAGAAGCGTCTCGCCCAGGAAGGCCGCGAGGACGAAGCGCGCCAGCGCCAGCTAGAAGCGGAATCGGAATGGATCGCCTCGAGCCCCAAGGCGCGCCAAGCCAAATCCAAGGCCCGCATCCAGCGCTACGAGGACCTTGTCCAGAAGCAAAACGACAAGGCGCCGACAGCCGCTCAGATCGTCATTCCGGTCGCCGAGCGCCTCGGCAACAATGTCATTGAATTCTCGCATCTCTCGAAAGGCTTCGGCGACAAGCTTCTGATCGATGATCTCTCGTTCAAATTGCCGCCAGGCGGCATTGTCGGCGTGATCGGTCCGAACGGCGCCGGCAAGACCACTTTGTTCCGCATGATCACCAGCCAGGAAAAGCCCGATAAAGGCTCCATCGAAATCGGCGAGTCGGTCAAGCTCGGCTATGTCGATCAATCGCGCGACTCGCTCGACGGCAAGAAGAACGTCTGGGAGGAAATTTCAGGCGGCAATGAGCTGATCTATCTCGGCAAGCGTGAGGTCAATTCGCGCGCCTATACTTCGGCCTTCAATTTCAAGGGATCGGACCAGCAAAAGAAGGTCGGCCAGCTCTCCGGCGGCGAGCGCAATCGCGTGCATCTCGCCAAAATGCTGAAATCGGGCGCCAATGTTCTTCTGCTCGACGAGCCGACCAATGATCTCGACGTCGATACGCTTCGCGCGCTCGAAGAGGCCTTGGCCGATTTCGCCGGCTGCGCGGTCATCATCTCGCATGACCGCTTCTTTTTGGACCGTATCGCGACCCATATTCTCGCTTTCGAGGACGACAGCCATGTCGAATGGTTCGAAGGCAATTTCGCCGATTACGAGGAAGACAAGAAGCGCCGCCTCGGCATAGACAGCGTCATCCCGCACAGGCTGAAGTATAAGAAGTTCTCGCGCTAGGCTCGGTTTCTCTTCGCCTGGCTGAAACCGGGCGTAAGCCTAAATCCGGCTTAATACGAAGAACTCGGGACACGACGGCCGAAATCGGACAGCGGTTCTTTCCAGGCGCGTAGATTCGCGCGATGGGCCGTTTTGCTTGATCTTGACGATGTTCGGAGACGGCTTTGAAAGCCGCGGGCTTCAAGGTGAGCGCGATCAAGCTGCAGCCGAGCTCGACCGGCAAGATCATCGTGAGCGATAACGGGAAGGCCGCTTTCCTCGATTTTCGCGACCACGCTTAAGAGCTCCGCCGCCGATAGCCCGCTCTAATCAGAGCGGGCCCGCGCTCGCTTGTGGCATATTGCTCAGCGCACGAGGCCGAGGAGCCAGAGGATTAGAAAAATGACGAGAACCGTCCCGAGCACGCCGCCAAGGCCCGTTCCGCCATATGTGTTATAGGCGTAGTAACCGCCGCCGCCGCCAAACAATAACAATAAAATTAGGATGATAAGAAGAGTGCTCATCGTCTTTCTCCAGCCAGATCGTTTTTTGGCAGATCGCCCGACAAATTGATCGCTGAGCGTACGATAGAGAACTCGAAACGTGATGGTTTAGTTCAAAAGTTTCCAAAACTCATTGATGGAGATGTTTCTCTCAAGGAGGCGTCTCTGGCCGCTGTCTCCCTTGCGTCAAGCGACGCGAAAAACCTCGCTGAGCCCTTCGACCGCGTCCCATAATTCGTCGAAATGGCTGATGATCCGGTCCGGCTTGAACGTGCTGACTGGCTGGTCGGTGTAGCCGAAATCGACCGCCACGACCGGAATATTGGCGTTGCGCGCTGTATCGATGTCGGTCTTGGAATCGCCGACCATGATGGCGCGGCGACGGTCGCCTCCGGCTCGCGCGATCGTCTGCAAAAGCGCCTCGCCGTCGGGCTTGCTGACCGCGAAGGTGTCCTTGCCGCAGATCGCCCGGAAGCGCTTGGCGACCCCGAGCGCGGTCAACAGCAGGATCGAGGGATATTCGATCTTGTTGGTGCAGACGGCGAAGCCCCAGCCCGCGCCCTCGAAACGATCGAGCGCTTCGGCGACGCCGGGATAGAGAACCGTCGCATCGGCGATATGCGCCTCGTAATGGGCGAGGAATTCGGCGAATAGCGCGTCGAGCCGGGCTTCGCTCGCTTTCACGCCATGCGCCGCGAGGCCGCGCTGAACCAAGGCGCGCGCCCCGGCGCCGACCATGGCGCGCGCCTCGTCGAAGGCGATGCCGGAGAGACCTTCGCGCTCCAAAATGGCGTTCAAGGTTGAGACGAGGTCGCCCGCAGTGTCGGCGAGCGTGCCGTCGAGATCAAAGACAAGAATGGGTTGCATTTGAGGATCTTGTCGCATTGCGTCAGACTTAAGTTGCGCGCCGGAGATGGTCAAGGCCAACCGTGAAGGGGCGCCGGCGCCTTTCCCGTGGCGGCTGCTCCCATCGCAGCTTATAAGCTCTCGACCGACGAATCGCATATAAGCCGAAGCTCAGGGAGCTTTACATGACGTGGGCCTTGCGTTTCCCTTGTTTGGCGAAGCCGCGCTATCGCCTTGTCGCCCTTGCGGCGACGATTGGAGCGGCGCAGAGCGCCGCCGCGGCGAATTACGAATTTCTCGCCTGTCCGGCGACCGATCTCAACCGCGTCTACCGGCTCGATCGGGCGACGGGCGAGATTGGCGCCTGTCAATATGGGCTGAAGGAGGGCTCGGCCGGGGTCACGCTCTGCTATCCGCCCGGCGAAGGCGCCGGACCTCAAGCGCCGAGCGAATATTCTCTTGTTTCCTCCCACCATATAGGCGAAAGCGGCGTTTTCCGGGTCGATTTGCGCACCGGCATGATGTCTGTTTGCTATGTTTTGAACGACGCCGTCGTCTGCACGCCGCCGGCGAGATGAGCCAGGCCGCGTCCTTCGACGGAATCGTCATACGGGCTCAGGGTTGACGGAGGCGGCCGCAAAGGACTAACCCGGCGGGAGCGGAAGAATTCCTGTCCGAAATCAGGTGAGCGCTTCATGGCCGCCCTCAGTCCGAATGACGCCAAACGACTTGCCGCCGCTAGGGCGCTCGAACTCGTGACTCCCGGCATGCGGCTCGGCCTCGGGACTGGGACGACCGCGGCGCATTTTGTCGAGCTTCTCGGTGGCCGGGTCGCGCAAGGATTGCAGGTCATTTGCGTCCCGACGTCAGAGCGCACACGGACCCAGGCGCAGCTTTTTTCAATCCCGCTGTCGACCATCGAGGCCACGCCGGAACTCGACCTGACGGTCGATGGAGCCGACGAGTTCGATCCCCAATTGCGCTTGATCAAAGGCGGCGGCGGCGCCCATCTGCGCGAAAAGATCGTCGCAATGGCGTCGCATCGCATGGTCGTGATCACCGATTCGTCGAAAGCCGTCGCGACGCTGGGCAAATTCCCTCTGCCTGTCGAAGTCAATGTTTTCGGCCTCGAAGTGACGCGGCGCATGGTCCTGGCGGCGGCGAAGGCTAGCGGCTGCGACGGCGAGATCCGCTTGCGCAAGACTCCGAGCGGCCATCCTTTCGTCAGCGATAATGGGCATTTCATTGTCGATTGCTTCTTGGGCTCCATTCCGGATCCCAATCAACTGGCGTCGCGGCTCGTCGCTATTCCGGGGGTCGTCGAGCACGGCCTGTTCATTGGGATCGCCAAGGCGGTGATCAGCGCCGGCCCCGACGGCGTCGAGATTTTCGGCGAGCTCGACTGATGCGCGCTGCTTGAAGCTGATAACGCGTTTGGATTTTTGCGTCCGATGAGGCGCCTCATGCAGGATGCAGCACCAAGGAGTTTTTCGCTTGCGCACAAGTTTTGATAAACGCCGGTCGCCGTCGGCTTTTTGTCTCGCCCTGCTGCTTGCGCCCTTGGTCGCAACTGTCGAAATAGCGCAGGCGCAGCAAACTCCGCCTGGGGCTCCGGCAAGTCCGGCGGCGGGGCCGGGCGGCGTAAATCAAGGCGCGCCGACCGCGTCTCAACTCGCCCTTGCCCGCAGGCTCGTGATCGCCTCCGGAATGTCGCGCTCTTTCAGCATCATCATTCCTCAATTCATGGATCAGATCGCGACCGCCCTGACGCAAACGCGGCCGGAGCTTATCCGTGACCTCAATACGGTGCTGACGGACCTGAAACCCGAATTCGACAAGCAGGCCGATGAAATGGTCGACATAGCGGCGCAGATCTATGTGAAGCGGATGAGCGAGCAGGATTTGAGAGCGGCCGTGGCCTTCTTCGAAAGTCCCGCGGGAAGGCAATATGTCGACACGCAGCCGGCCTTCCTGACCGATGTCGTCACCGCGATGCAGGGTTGGCAGGGCAAAATCTCGACCGACATGATGACCCGCGTGCGGGCGGAGATGAAGCAGAAAGGTCACGAGCTCTGAACGCGGCCGCGCCGGCGCTCGGACGCGATCTTGCTTGGCTTGCATAATTCTCGCATCATTTTCTCTCGAAAACCGAGGCCTGTCTCGGACATGACGTTTAGGGCGTCTGCCCCTGCCTGCGGTCTTCAGGACCGGCAGGCGATGGAGTTGTTGCGATGGCCGATTTCGACGTTGATCTCTTCGTCATCGGCGCGGGGTCCGGCGGCGTGCGCGCGGCGCGAATCGCCGCCGCCTATGGCGCCAAGGCGGTCGTCGCGGAAGAGTTTCGAGTCGGCGGCACCTGCGTGATCCGCGGCTGCGTGCCGAAGAAGCTGATGGTCTATGCGAGCCGGTTCGCCGATGATTTCGCCGATGCGGCGGGGTTCGGCTGGACCATTCCCAAGCCGTCTTTTGACTGGCCAAAGCTCGTCGCCGCGAAAGAGCAGGAGATCTCGCGCCTTTCGACGATTTACCGCGCCAATCTCAGCAAAGCCGGCGTGACGATCCTCGACAGCCGCGCCGAAGTCCTCGACCCCCACACTGTGCGCATGGTTGCTGATGGCCGCACGATGCGCGCCTGCTTCATTCTCGTAGCCACAGGCGGGGCGCCGGTCCTCGAGCCGGACATTCCCGGCCGCGAACACGCCATCACATCGAACGAGGTCTTCGATCTGGCTGAATTGCCCGAACGCATGGTGATTGTCGGCGGCGGCTATATCGCCGTCGAATTCGCCTCCATTTTCGCGAGGCTCGGGACCCATGTCACGCTCGCGGCGCGCGGCGACAATGTGCTGCGCGGCTTTGACGAGGACATGCGCGTCGGCGTGCGCGATGCGCTCCGTCATGCCGGCGTCGATTTCAAATTCGGCATGTCGCCTATTCGCATCGAAAAAAAGGCTAAGGGATTCGAGGTGTGCTTGACCAAGGGCGAGTTGCTCGACGCCGATCAGGTGATGATCGCGACCGGCCGACGGCCGCATACTTTTGGCCTGGGTCTGGAGAAAGCAGGCGTCCAACTCGATCGTCTGGGCGGCGTCAAGGTCGATGAGTTTTCGAAAACCAATGTCGATTCGATTTACGCCGTTGGCGACGTCACGAATCGGATCGCCTTGACGCCGGTCGCCATCCGCGAAGGACATGCTTTCGCCGACACGGTCTTCGGCGGCAAGCCGACCGCCGTTTCACACGCCAATATTCCGACCGCCGTCTTCACGACGCCGGAACTCGGAACCGTGGGCTTGACCGAGGGGGAAGCGCGCGAGAGCCACGATTGCGTCGATATTTACGAGGCATGCTTTCGCCCGCTGAAGGCGACCTTGTCGGGGCGTCAGGACAAGACAATGATGAAGATTGTCGTCGATGGCGTGACCGACCGCGTCCTGGGCGTTCACGTCCTCGGCGACGACGCCGGCGAGATGGCGCAGCTTTTAGGCATCGCGGTCAACCTCGGCGCCAAAAAGGCCGATTTTGACGCGACCATGGCCGTGCATCCGACCTCTGCCGAGGAGCTCGTCACCATGCGCACCCGCACGGCCCGCCATTTGCGTGAGACGATCGGCGAAGAAGGTCCAGGCGCAGCCGTCGCGGAGGAGTAAAGCAGGAAGTGGATTTTGCTTCCAGAATCGAGCGGAGCGCTCCATTCTTCGAGGGCCGCTTGGACTCGTCGTGACTAATGATGTCGCGGGAATATAGGTCTCGTGGGCGGACGGCGGGCAATATTGAAAGCCGACGCCGCCTGGCGGCCCCGGCCTTTCCCTGCGTATTCTTAATTCTTACGCGGCATAATCTTCGATGTCGGCTTCCTGAAGAATCGGTTCATCTTCGAAGCCACGTTCGGCCAGTAGCTTGTCGATGCCCAAGAACTGACGCGCAGCACGAGTGATTGCTCGCCGAGTCTGAGCACCGCCTCCGGCCAATCCGAGCACGGTTTCGCCGTTCTTGTCCATCCGTTCTCGAACAAGTTCAGACCAAAGTTCGGCGGACCGGTGCCAGTCCAACTGGCCCAGCTTACTTGCAGCAGCAAGCAGATCCTGAACGTTCAGCCGGTCGTATAGATCGTGGAAGATGATTCCAAGCGCACCCCAACCAGGCGAAGTAAGATGAAGGCTGTCGCGATCTTTGAACGCAGTTTCGCCCATACTCAAGGCGAAGCTCGACAAGAACTCGACAATCTTGTCTTCGTAGATCGGCAGAGTGTCTTCTGTCAGATGCGGGTTCGCCACATCGCTGTTATTCTTGGCTTCGAGGAACCGTTCGCCCTCCGTGGCACCGCGCACGAAACGCAAAAGATTCTGTTGCACGACGATGGCGGTTGACTTACGCCCCAACGATGCGGCTTTGCGTTCCATGCCACCGTGATGGGTGATTATGTCCGAACGACCAATCTTGTTGGTAAGGCCGATATAGAGGTCTGAATGGTCGAGTGCGATAGCCACGCGATCCGGTACAGCCTGGACCTTGAAATTAAAGTCGTGGAATAGCTGCTGCATCTCCTCGATAGTAAAGGATGAAGTTCCGGGGGCTGGCACGTAGAAGACTGTCGGCAGGGAAAACTCCGACAGAAGCTTGGCCAACGCCGCGCGCACTTCCGCGCTCAAGTCGGATGCTTCGCTCATTTCTACCAGCTCCATTGCGGCAGATGCGCGACCGAGCCCATCCACCATTATGCGCCGGTTACGTCTTGAAAGATCAAAGTGCAAAACGCCGACGCCGCTGTCGGAAATGCTCGCGTAAGCCTCGAACTCTGTTGGGTGCTCAACTGCGATTGAGATCGCGGGGAATGCACCGAGGATGACACTACGATCAATAAAGCGATACCGGATGTAACGGACGATTGCGTCCAGTCGTTTTGGCGTCGTAGCCCGCTGCAGTTTCTCGTAAATATCTCGGATGTCGTCCGAAAGCTGTCTCCAATGCCGCGAACGTGGGTCGTGACCAAGAATTGTCTCGATTGCCCCAGCGGGCAGCTGAGTCGTATAGGTCACCAATCTGCTACCAAATTGGCCTTGAACTGCGGGAATACGAGCGGTAGGCTTTACGTGGTCGATCATAAGAATTTCCTTAGCTATGGTTGTACCAACACGCCGCCCAAGCTTTTCCACGGCTTTTTGGGCGGCGTGTTTTTTGGTAAATGATTCGATGCGAACTGGCAAGGCTACCCCGTAATTTTTGGACTATTCCCCGCAAAATTTTTCGCGGGGACGTGTTAGAAAGACAGATTATCGCTGATAGGACCACGTCGACCGGCAAAAACTCCCTTGCCTTTGCGCGCATCGAGGCTTCATTGACATTCACCAGCCGTGCGCGAGGCAGTCTTAATTCTGCGCTAAAGAACTTTCGCCCCGTTCGCCACTGGCTAAATCCTTGCGTCGACGCGTTTTTGCCTGCTAAAGGACCCTTTGGAACGCGGGTGGCATCAGAAAAAATGCAATTTCTTGCGGGGGCCACCCGTGTCTGAGGCGTGCAGTCCCAGGGAGCTTTGAACCAATGCCCGTCGATGTTTGGTCGCCTGCCAGTTGGAGAGGCAAGCCGATCCAGCAATCGCCCGATTACGCCGACGCCGCCGCGCTCGGCGAGGTCGAGCGCCAGCTCGCCGGCTTTCCGCCGCTGGTTTTCGCCGGCGAGGCGCGCAAGCTCAAGAGCATGTTGGGCAAGGTCGCCAAGGGCGAGGCTTTTCTTCTGCAAGGGGGCGATTGCGCCGAGAGCTTCGGCGAGCATTCCGCAGACAATATCCGCGATTTCTTTCGCGTATTCCTGCAAATGTCAGTCGTCACGACTTTCGCCGCTGCTCTGCCGGTCGTCAAACTCGGCCGGATCGCCGGTCAATTCGCCAAGCCGCGTTCGGCGCCGATGGAAAAGATCGGCGCCGTCGAATTGCCGAGCTACCGAGGCGACATTGTAAACGACATCGCTTTCGAGGCCGAGGCCCGCAAGCCGGCGCCTAGCCGGCAGCTCGACGCCTACCGCCAGTCGGCGGCGACCCTGAACCTCATCCGCGCTTTTGCGTCCGGCGGCTACGCCAATCTTGAGAACGCGCATGGCTGGATGCTCGGCTTCGTCAAGGACAGCCCGCAATCGGCCCGCTACCAGGAGCTCGCCGATCGCATCACCGAGACGCTCGGATTCATGCGGGCGATCGGGCTCGATCCTGAATCGCATCAGGAGCTGCGCCAGACCGATTTCTACACCTCTCACGAGGCCTTGCTTCTAGGCTATGAGCAGGCGCTGACCCGCGTTGACTCGACGACGGGCGATCATTACGCGACCTCCGGCCATATGATCTGGATTGGCGACCGCACCCGCCAGCCCGATCACGCCCATGTCGAATACGCGCGGGGCGTGAAGAACCCGCTCGGGCTGAAATGCGGGCCGACGCTCGGCGCCGATGAGTTGCTCAAGCTCATGGATATTCTCAATCCGGCAAATGAACCCGGCCGCCTCACCTTGATTTGCCGGTTCGGCGCCGACAAGGCGGCCGACTGCCTGCCGGGCCTGATCCGAGCGGTCAAGCGAGAGGGCCGCTGCGTCGTGTGGTCTTGCGACCCGATGCACGGCAATACGATCAAGGCGGCCTCGGGCTTCAAGACGCGGCCTTTCGACAAGATCATGAGCGAGATCCGCACGTTCTTTTCGGCGCATCAGGCGGAAGGCACATATGCCGGAGGCGTGCATCTCGAAATGACCGGCAAGAATGTCACCGAGTGCATCGGCGGGGCGCGCGCGATCTCCGAAGCGGACCTGCATGATCGCTATCACACCTATTGCGATCCGAGGCTCAACGCCGAGCAGGCGATCGAAGTCGCTTTCCTGGTCGCCGAACTTCTGAAAGCCGAACGCATTGGACGCGGCCGGAGCGAGGCCGACGCCGCAGAGTGAGGCTCTAGGGCGTTTTCCGATTCGACGGAATTAGAAAATGGCTCCATCTATTTGTTTTATCGTATCTTCTTTAGGCAACCTCGCATCGGCTTCGCTTGAAGACGCCATAAGCCTTATTCGGAATGCGTCATGACCGCGTTTCCCACTCTCTTCGTTTCGCATGGCGCTCCCAATCTCGCGCTGCATGACAGTCCGGCGCGCGATTTTTTCATGCGGCTTGGAAGGGAACTCGTCGATCAGGGCTTCGGCCGGCCGCAGGCGATCCTCATAGCCTCCGCTCATTTCGACATGAAAGTCCCGTCGGTGAGCGCCGATGACAAGCCTGGAATGCTATATGACTTCAAAGGCTTCGAGGAAGAGCTTTATAAGGAGGTCTACCCAGCTCCCGGGCTGCCTCAGCTCGCGACGATCGCAGCTGACCTTATCGAGCAATCCGGCTTTCCGGCGCAGGAAATTGTCGGCCGCGGCTTCGATCACGGGGTTTGGGTTCCGCTAAAGCTAGCCTATCCGGAAGCCGATATTCCGATCGTGCAGATGGCGATCCAGTCCGATCAAGGCGCCGGCCATCACATTGCGCTTGGCCGGGCGCTGGCGCCCCTGCGTAAGCATGGCGTGCTGATCATCGGCTCCGGCAGCCTTACGCATAATCTCGATGAGCTCTTGAACGGCGGACGCGCGTTCGATGCGCCGGTTTTGGACTGGGTGCAGGATTTCGAAGATTGGGTCCTGGCGAAGGCGGAGGCTGGGGCGATCGACGACATCGCTGATTATCGCAGCCTCGCGCCGCATGCGCGCGAAAACCATCCGACCGAGGATCACTTCCTGCCGCTGCCCTTCGCGTTTGGCGCGGCTGGCGAGGGCGCCAAGGGCAGACGCATTCATCATTCGGTCCAGTGGGGCGTCATGTCTATGGACGCCTATATTTTCGAATGACAGAGATTGAAGCTCCGCACCCCGATGCGCCGGCGAACCGCCTTGTCATCGGGCTCGCGCAGGTCAATAGCACGGTCGGAGACATTGCCGGCAATCTGGCGCAGATACGCGCCGCGCGCGCCGAAGCCGCCGGTTTCGGCGCCGATCTTTTGATGTTTTCCGAGCTTTTCATAAGCGGCTATCCGCCCGAGGACCTCGTCCTGAAGCCGGCCTTTCTGGAGGCTTGCCGCGCCGCCTGCGAGGAGATCGCGGCCGAGACGGCGGATGGCGGGCCGGCGCTTCTCGTCGGCCTTCCCTGGGGCAAGGACAAGGACTGCTATAACGCCTATGCGCTTCTCGACCACGGCAAGATCGAGGCGGTTCGCTTCAAGGTCGATTTGCCGAACTATGGCGTCTTCGATGAAAAGCGCGTTTTCAAGCCGGGCCTCATGCCGGGGCCGATCGTCTTCAAAGGCGTGCGCGTCGGCATTCCGATCTGCGAGGACATTTGGGGTCCGGACCCGGTCGAGTGCATCGCCGAGACGGGCGGTGAAATTCTTCTCGTGCCCAATGGTTCGCCATATTGGCGCAGCAAGACGGACGAGCGCCTCTCCATCGCGGTCGCGCGCGTCGTCGAGAGCGGGCTTCCGCTCATCTATCTGAACCAGATCGGCGGCCAGGATGAGCTCGTCTTCGACGGAGCTTCCTTCGCGCTCAACGCCGATTCTTCGCTCGCGCTTCAGCTTCCGGCTTTCGCGCCCATGGTCGCAAAGACGGTGTGGGAGCGCCGGGCGAAGGGGTTCGTCTGCGTCGAGGGGCCGAAATGCAAGATCGAGGAAGGCGACGAGGCGGATTATGCAGCCTGCGTGCTAGGCCTTCGCGATTATGTTGATAAAAACGGGTTTCCCGGCGTCGTCATGGGGCTTTCTGGGGGAATCGATTCGGCGCTTTGCGCCGCGATCGCGGTCGATGCGCTTGGCCCAGCGCGCGTCCATTGCATCATGCTGCCTTATCGTTTCACGTCGAACGAGTCTCTGGCCGACGCGGAAGGCTGCGCGCGCGCGCTCGGGGTTCGCTATGATATTTTGCCGATCGCGCCCGCAGTCGACGGTTTCGAAAAAGTGCTCGCCCCCATTTTCAAAGGAACCACGCCCGGCGTCACGGAGGAAAATATCCAGAGCCGCGCCCGCGGCGCGGTGCTGATGTCGGTCTCGAACAAGTTCGGATCAATGCTGGTCACGACCGGCAACAAGTCGGAAATGTCGGTTGGCTATGCGACCATCTATGGCGACATGAATGGCGGGTTCAACCCGATCAAGGACCTCTACAAGATGGAGGTCTTCCGCCTCGCCGAGCTGCGCAACCGCTGGAAGCCGGAGGGGGCGCTGGGGCCTGAGGGCGAAGTGATCGGGCGCAATATTATCGTGAAGCCGCCGTCCGCCGAATTGCGCGAGAATCAAAAGGACCAGGATTCGCTGCCGCCTTATGACGCGCTGGACGTCATTCTCGAAGGGCTTGTCGAAAAGGAGATGCGCGTCGCCGATGTCGTCGCCCTGGGCTACGATCTCGGGACAGTGAAGAGAATCGAAAGGCTGCTTTATCTCGCCGAATATAAGCGGCGTCAGTCGGCCCCGGGCGTCAAGGTGACGAAGAAGAATTTCGGCCGCGACCGGCGCTATCCTATCGTCAATCGGTTTCGCGATTCGGGAGCGGCGGCGGATTCGCGAGACCGGGACACTGGGGAGGGAGGCTTCTCCACCGCCCAAGAGTGAGGGATGACTACAGGGCCTGCGCCCGGCTTCTTCCGACATTGCGCCACGAAGCTGGTCGGCAAGAGCAATTTAGAAAAATAGGCTCCAGGTCAGTTTGAGTTTCGGCTTTCGACCCTACCAAGTCATCGGCGAATAGGGCCGCCAATCCCCAGGCCAGTCATTCGCCAGTGCGGGCTGATAGCGGCTCTGCGCCACATTCGGTCATTCGTGCCAAAGTTTCTTTGCTCCT
>Ga0182030_10003896_pt1 | contig 31818 bp, 30 predicted proteins | sample 812S3MmetaG_FD_121299 | JGI IMG/M metagenome (GOLD analysis project Ga0182030, IMG submission 121299) | Permafrost microbial communities from Stordalen Mire, Sweden - 812S3M metaG (Illumina Assembly) | ecosystem: Environmental > Terrestrial > Soil > Wetlands > Permafrost | place: Sweden... | reverse complement strand
CTGCGAACCGCAGCGTCGACATCGTCTCGACGCCGGCACCGGTCAACCTCGCCATCGACAACCGCATCGCCTTCGCGACGGGACGCTGCAGCGGAGCTGCGGCGCGGGTGGACTTCGAGGTGTCCTCGGCGGACCGGGGTCGCGCGGTGTTTTCGGGGGATCTGTCCGGGGAATGTCTGGATCGCACCATCACCCGGGTGATGCTCAAGGCTCCGAGCTATGCTTTTGGCACGTTCGTGGAGCTCTGGCGTGAAACGGGCGGTGAGTTCAGCGGCACGATGCGGATCGGGACGGCGCCGCCGGACGCGCAATCGGTGTTGAGCTTCGAATCGCTCACGCTTGGCGAGCTGATACGGCTCACGAACAAGTACAGCAACAACCTGATGGCGCGTCATCTGTTCCTGACGATCGGTGCGGACCGCTACGGGCCGCCCGCCACACCCGACAAGGGGGCGCGCGCCATCGCGGACTGGTCGCGCGAACGCGGGCTGCCGCTTGCGGATATGGTGCTGGACAACGGCTCCGGTCTTTCGCGCAGCGAACGGATCTCGGCGCTCGAGATGGGGGCGCTGCTACGGTTTGCATACCGCAGCCGCTGGGCTCCGGAGTTCATCGCCTCGCTTCCGCTCGCCGGGGTCGACGGAACCTTGCGCACGCGCATGCAGACGACTGCGCCAGGTTCGGTGCGGTTGAAGACCGGGCATCTGGACGGGGTCAGTGCGGTGGCCGGGTACGTGACCGGCGGATCGGGGAAAACCTATGTGCTGGTTTCGTTCATCAACGATGCGCGCAGCGACTCGGGTGCGGGCGAGCCGGTGCACACCGCGCTGGTCGATTGGATCCAGGACACGCTTTGACCCCAGCCGATGAAGGCTCCCCCTAACGCCTTTCCATGTCCCACAAAATGGCCGTCACGTCCTTGCGAAGCCAGACGCCGAAGCCGAGATAGCGGAAGTCCCGGGAGAGGCGGCGTCGATACCAATCGCCGGCGCGCAGATGCACCGCTCGATCGGTCAGGCTGCGATCGCAATGCTCCCGCCAATCCTCGCGGGTCAACGCGGATACATACAGAGCCGCACGCGTGAGGCATTTGAAATTCGCGATCGCGCGGGCCGCCTCGCGGTCGCCCAAATATTGCAGCACATCGTAGCAAACGGTGAGATCGCTCGGCCGTCGCGGCACGTAGTCCGCCACAGAGCCCCGCACCCAACCGTAGCGGCCGCAAAGATACTCGCTCGCATCGAGCCCGGTATAGCGGGCGCGCGGCAGCAGTTGCGCGAACGGCGCGCGCAACAGCCCGATGCCGCACCCCGCGTCGAGAATGCTGCGCACAGGCACGCTGGCCTGGGCCAGCACGGCGGCGATCAAACGTGCACGGGTACGCATCTCGCCCGCATCGGTTACCCGCGTGGCCGGTCTCAAGTAAAACTTCTGAAAGTAGGCCGCGCCGAATCTGGCGGCGGGTTTGGGTCGCCGTTTCGGCCGCTTTGCGGTGGGCGGACTTGACGCCAACCGTTTCGAAATGCGCACATCGATCTCCTTGAAGCAGTCGGGATCATTATCCGCTCAAGGCGGCGCAATTCGTCAGCCCTGGTCGATCGCGCTTTGAGGCTGCAAGCGCGCATCCTGGCGGGCTTCCGTTGCGGGAGCTGAGGCGCCGCTGACTAGGCTTACCATCGTCACGAAATTCAAGCCCCCCAAGCAGCACATTCACGTTGCGGATGTGGCGCAGCGGGTGAACCCGACTCCCGGGCTTTCTGTATCATGCAGAATTCTTTGCGCATAGGCCGTGCTGCCGATGAAACAATCGCTCTTAGCCGAAACCAATACCCGCGGGAATACCCAGGATGTCGCCCGGGACAACCATGGCAACGTCTTCAAGGTCAGCGTCTACAACTGACAGGGACGCAGAGGGAGGTGCGTGCTTTGAGGAGCCCGGAGATATCGCCACGTGCTGCGTCTAAAAGCCGCCGTCCGGGAGGGCGGCCGTCGGGTGCGGCGGTCGGCCTGACGGCGATGGATCATTCCCCCACCGAACGTGTCGTCAAGCACATCACGGCCGGCGTGCTCGCCGGCCGGTACGTGCCGGGTCAGCGGCTGTTCGAGGCCGACTTGACCCATGCACTGCGTGTGAGCCGCAGTTCCGTCCGCGAGGCGTTTCGGCGCCTCGATGCGCTTCGCATCCTGGCCCGTACGATGCATCGCGGCGCCTGCGTGAGCACCCTCAGCCGCTCCGAAGCAATCGATCTCATGATCGCCTCGACGGGCATCGACAGCCTCACTGCGCGCCTCGCCGCGACCTCGGTCAGGACACGCGGGGGCGGCCGTGGCCTCGCGGCGCTCGAGCGTGAGCTCAAGCCCTACCGGGATCGCGCGTTTGACCTGGCGACGGCGCCCCACCAACGGCAGCGCTTCTACGACATCTTGATCGCGATGACCGGCAACAGCCAGCTGCCGAGCCTGTATCCAACCATGCGGATCCACCTGCTGCGCCTGCAAACGCAATCGTTTCGCGATGTGTCGGCGCGCCGATCGGACGTGGATGACTTTGCCGCGGTCGCCTGCGCCGTACTGGCGGGAGACGCGCGTGCCGCGGAGAAGGCTTCCTCGGCCCATCATCGGCGGGTGCAACGTGCGCTGCTCGATATGCCCGACGATGCCTTTCCGCGAATCGACGCCGAATGAGCCGCGCGGCGCGCGGAGGCGTCACTCAAGCGTAGTTGTGGCCGTAGGCTTGCCACATGGCATTGAATCCCGGCCGCAGCAGGTCGGCGAGGCCATTGAGGTGGTGTTGCTGGCCTGGGAAGCTGATCTGCATGCTTTCTGCCATTTCTTCCGGCGTGAGGTAAAAATACGGGTCGTGGGCCGTGACCATCACCTCGGTGATCAGCCGCAGACCCGCCATCAGCTTGAATGCGCGGTGCTCATGGATCAGCGTCTTCAACCGAGCCTGGCTGACCCGGCCCCAATAGCACTCGAGCACGAAGCGGTCGAAATCGTCGTCGACGCCCGTCAGCAGGCTCATCTCGGCGAGGTCCCACATCGGATGTCCGTATGCGCCGCCATCCCAGTCGATCAGCCAGATGTGCTCGCGCGCCGGAGTGCTGTACATGATGTTGACGTAGGTCAAATCGTTGTGCGTGAAGCACGGCGTGAACGGACCAATGGCGCGCTCCAGCCGATGCGTCACCTCGAGAAAGAACGGAACTTCATGCAACCAGGCGGAGGGCTTCCACTGAGTCGGCGCCGCACCGGTCTGCATCGTCTTCAAGTATCGGCGCACCGTGTGGAAAGCCCACCAGTAGCTGATCGACTCGCCGATCGCATCCGTGGACTCGTGCATGACTTTGACTGTATTGATCACCCTGGCGACGAATTCCGGATCGCGCAGCTGCGCCATTTGCATCTGCGGGCCTGTGACGAAATCCGTGACGGTGAGGTTCGGCTCGGCGTAGCGCAGCTGCGGCCCGATGCCAAGACGGGAGGCGCCGAGAATGCATTGCACCACGCTCGTCTGCCGGGTCCGATATTGATCGAAGCCGCAACGCACGACATAGCGCTTGCCGTCGCCGTCGGTCGCGAAGTAGGTGCGATTTTGCAGGCCGCCGAATTTTTGTCGCAATTCGGTGAGCCCGCTCCAGATCGGCAGGCCCCGGATATGTTCCTGGGTTCGATGCGTATCCCAGTCCCGGCGCAAGGTCGAGATCTCATTGATCAGCAGGAAATCATCCTTCATGGGCACCTCAGCCGATCGGAACCGCCGCGAGGGCGAGCAGGCGCATGGTATCAACAGCCGCTTTGCCTGCCATCTGCGGCGCGAGCCTTCCACGGCCGACCGGCGCGCCGTGGCCACCCTGCATCGATGGCCCATGGATCCACGGCTCGGGCTGGCAGGAGATCGGTCCAAACACTATGATTGGAGTATAAAGACAAACATGACGGTCCAGCTTGTCCGACAAGTTACTTTGGCAGACCCGGTCGGATCTGCGCAAGCGCTGCAGGCAGGAGAAGGCGGATGAACTTCCAGGGGAAGCGGGTACTCGTCACCGGCAGCACGCTCGGGATCGGTCGCGGGACGGCCGAATCTTTCCTCGAGGCGGGAGCGACTGTCGCGATCAACGGCAGGAAGGACGAGGCCGTTGCGCGGGCCGTGCGCGAGCTGGGGTCGGCGCGGGCGCTAGCGGTGGCCGGCGACCTGGGCACGGTGGCGGGTTGCGAACAGGTCGTGGACCGCGCGATCGACCTTCTTGGCGGCCTCGACGTGCTGGTCAATAACGTCGGTATCTGTCCGCTCAGCTATATGATGGATGTCACCGAGGAGCACTGGGATCAGGTGATCGCCGTCAATCTGCGCTCGGCGTTCTTCTGCTCGAAATTTGCGCTCCCGGCACTGCGCAAGTCGCGCGGCAACATCGTGATGGTCGCCTCGGTCGCCGGTATCTGCTCCGGCCCGACCGACAGCTTCGTCTACGCAATCTCGAAGGGCGGCCTCGTCAACATGACCCGGGGACTCGCGATCGAACTCGCCCCGGATGCGGTACGGGTCAACGCGGTCTGTCCCGGCTACATCAATACACCCATGATCTCGGCTGAAAATGCGGCGACCGGCGGTCAGGTGTACGCGTTCATTCGTAACGCCACCCCGATGCGCAGGTTGGGCAGTGTGCGGGAGTGCGCGTCTTCGATTCTCTACTTCGCCTCGGACCTTGCGGGTTATTGCACGGGTTCGATCCTCGTGAACGACGGCGGCTGCATCGCAGGCGGGAGCTGGGGCGGTGCCAATGCTGCCGCGCCGGCAGCCGCCCCGCCGGCTCCCTACGTGCCCACACCGAATCGACGGACCGAGAGGTGATCGCGTGAATACTCCCTTCGACTTCACGGGCAAGCGAGTCGTGGTGACCGGCAGCACGCAGGGTATCGGCCGGGCGGCGGCGCAAGCCTTTTGGTCGCTCGGCGCGAGCGTCGCCATCAACGGACGCACGACCGAGTCCGTGGACCGGGCGATTCGCGACTTGGGGGGCGGCCCGCGCTGGGTGGCCGCGCCGGGCGACCTATCCGTCAGCCGGGAGCGGACGCGGACGATCGGCCGCGCGATCGCGGAATTGGGCGGTCTCGATATCCTCATCAACAATGCCGGGCGCGGCGATGACTGCCGCATCGACGAGGTGACCGAAGCGTATTGGCAGCGGATGGTCGACCTGAACCTCAAGGCCGCGTTCTTCACCGCGCAGAGCTGCGTGCCGGAACTCATAAAAACGCGCGGAAATATCGTCAATGTGAGCTCCGTCCTCGGCCTCATCGGCGGACCTGCCGGCTCCGTCGTGTACGCGACCACGAAAGGCGCCCTGGTGCAGATGACGCGCATGATGTCGCTTGCCCTTGCGCCGCAGGGCGTGCGAGTCAACGCCTTGTGCCCCGGTTGGATCGATACGCCGATGATCCAACGGGATAACTTCGCGGCCGGCGGCGATGCGCTTTACAAATACATCGCCGGCGTCGTCCCTGCGGGCCGCATTGGAACCCCGGAGGAGACCGTCGGAGCGATGCTATACCTCGCCGCCGCCTCGAGCAGCTATACCACCGGCGCAATTCTCTCAACCGACGGCGGGCTGGCCGCGGGCCACTAGGAGCTTGGATTTGAGCACGCAGACATCGGCAGACGCCGCCAGCGACGAGATCGAGCAGTTCGACCGCAAGGACGTGATGCATGGCTTCGCCACCTTGAACGCCCAGGCGACCAATGAGGTCGTCGTGATGTCCGAGGCCCGGGGAATGCGGGTGATCGACCAGCGTGGCCGGGAATTTCTCGATGCCGGCGGGGGATTGTGGTGCATGAACGTGGGTTACGGCCGCCAATCGATCGCCGACGCGGCGGCAAAGCAGATGGCGAAGCTGCCGTACTTTCACACCTTCGCCAATTTCAGCAATGAGCCGATGGCGCGGCTGTCCGAGCGCCTGCTGAAGCTCGCGCCGCCGGGGATGACGCGCGTGGTGTTCGCATCGAGCGGTTCCGAGGCGAACGATACGCAGATCAAAACCGTGCGCCGCTACAACAACCTGCTCGGACGCCCCCTGAAGAAAAAGATCATCGCGCGTCTCAGCAGCTACCACGGATCCACGGTCGCGGCCGGGAGCCTCAGCGGTCTGCCGATGATGCATCGGACGTTTGATCTGCCAATTCCCGGAATCCTGCATACCCTCGCGACCGACTACCACCGTCGACCGGCCGGCGTCTCGACTCCCGGGCAGTTTACGCAGCATCTGATCGACGATCTGGTGCGGCTGATCGAGACGGAGGGACCCGACACCATCGCGGCATTCATCGCCGAGCCCGTGTGCGGCTCGGGCGGGGTACTGGTGCCGCCCGAGGACTATTTCCGCGAAGTCGGGAAGGTGCTCGATCGGTACGACGTGCTGATGATCGCCGACGAAGTCATCACGGGCTTCGGACGTACGGGCAGCTGGTTTGCGAGCCCGGGGCTCGGCATCAGGCCCGATCTGATGTCGATCGCCAAAGGTCTCACGAGCGGGTACTTTCCCATGTCCGGCTGCCTGCTGTCCGCCAAGGTGGCCGATGTGCTTTACGCCGACAAGGGAGCCGATGCCATGTTCGCGCATGGCTTTACCTGGTCAGGGCACCCCGTGGGTGCCGCGGTTGCGCACGCCAATCTCGATATCATGGAACGCGAGGCGCTGCCGGACAACGCCGCGAGAATCGGCGCATATCTGATCGATCGGCTGCGCAACCGGCTCGGAGAGCATCCGCTGGTCGGCGAAATCCGCGGCCGTGGGCTGTTGATCGGAATCGAGCTCGACGGCGACCGTGCCACGCGGCGCCCGTTCGCGCAGCCTCACCGCGTCGCGAGCCTGGTGAGTCGTGCCTGCTTCGATGAGCGCCTGCTGGTGCGCGGCGGCCATGGCCGGGTGGTCGCGGCATTGGCGCCGCCGCTCGTCGCCACCGCGCGCGATGCGGACGAAATCGTTGCGCGGCTCGGTCGCGTGCTCGACCGTGTTGCGGGCGAGGCGAGGGAGGCCGGGCTTTCGGCCTGACGGCGTGCCTCAAACACTCGGCATGGATATCCGCCGCCCACATCGGGCACTATCGCCGAACCTTGGAGACTTTCGCGTGATGAATTCAATGTCCCTAAAGCACTGGGCGCTGCGCTCGCTTCCCCTGTTCGCCGTTCTGCTGGGGGGCCGGCCGGCGGTCGCCGGCGGCGACCTCAACATCCTGAGCTGGGAGGGCTACGCGGACGCGAGCTTCGTCAAGCCGTTCGAGAAGGCTTCAGGCTGCAGCGTCTCGGCGACCTACGTCGGCTCGAACGACGAATTCGTCGCAAAGATCATCGCCGGTGGCGGCACTTATGATCTGATCACTCCCTCCAACGACACGACCATGCGTTTGATCGATGCCGGCGCCGTCGAGCCGATCGACGCGGCCCGTGTTCCGGCCATGAAGGATTTCTTTCCGATCTTCTCCTCTCCCTCCTGGATCACGAAGAACGGATCCTTGTACGGGGTGCCCTACGGCTGGGGCATCGTGCGGCTGCTGCTCGATTCGGACTCGGGCCTTCCGAAACCCGACAGCCTTGCCTATCTGTGGCAGCCCAAATTGCGGGGCAAGGTCGCGATCTGGGACGACATCGAAGCCATCTACATGACCTCGCGCTACCTGGGGTTCAAGAACACCTACGATTTGAGCGATGAGCAGCTTCAGAAGGTCAAGGCGCAGCTGATCGCGCTGAAGCCCAACATCCGCAAGTACTGGACGACGACCGGAGAGATGGGAACGCTGCTGCAAACGCACGAAGTGCTGGCGGGGAACGCGTGTGAACCGACGCTCGTCAGCCTGCGCAAAGCCGGCCGGCACATCATCGACGTGATTCCCCAGGAGGGTCGCAGCGCCTACTCCGACAGCTGGATGGTGGTTCGAGGAGCGGGGAGCAACGCCTGCGTGTACCAGTGGCTCAACTGGGTTTCCTCTCCGAAGGCCCAAGCGCTCGCCCACGCCGTGACCGGCTTCGGCTATTCCAACGCCAGGATGCCCGCCGAGCTCGCGCCTCTGGATCGCCAACGCTACGAGGAGCTTGGAATGACCGACCCGAACGTGATCAAGACGCTCGACTGGTGGCAGCTTGTGCGGCGTCGTGGCAAGTACCTGGAAATATGGAACCAGGTCAAGGCACAGTGAGCGGCGACCGAATCGAGTGACCAGCGGATGAGCCCGATCATCGAAGTGCGGCGGCTGCAGAAGCATTACGGCGGCCCGCTCGCTGTGCGCGACATATCGCTTTGCGTCAACGAAGGGGAGTTCCTGTCGCTGCTCGGCGCGAGCGGCAGCGGCAAAACGACGACGCTGCGGATGATTGCAGGTCTGGAGACCCCGACCCACGGCAGCGTGTGGTTTCGCGGACGAGACATCACCCACGTGCCGGTCGCGCAGCGGGACATGCGGATGGTGTTTCAGGATTTCGCGTTGTTCCCTAACTTGTCGGTGTGGGAGAACGTCGCATTCGGACTTAAGCTGCGGTTGAACCGGGGTCGGATCACCCGGGGAGAGATCAAGGCTCGCGTTCATCGGTACCTCGATACCGTCCAGTTATCCGCGCATGCCGACAAAATGCCCCATCAGCTCTCGGGCGGCCAGCGTCAGCGCGTCGCGCTGGCGCGTGCCCTCGTGACCGATCCACCGGTCGTGCTGTTCGACGAACCTCTGGGCTCACTCGATGCGAACATGCGCAAAGTCATGCAGCTCGAGCTCAAGCGCCTGCATCGCGAGTTGCGCAAGACCTTTATATATGTGACTCACGATCAGGAAGAGGCGATGGGATTGAGTGACCGCGTCGCGGTGCTGCAAGACGGGCAGCTGCTGCAGCTCGGCACCCCGGATGAGGTCTACTTTCGGCCGACCTCTGCGGCAGTAGCAAGCTTCATCGGGGCCGCCAATGTACTGCAAGGCACCGCCGAGGTAGTACCCGGCAAACCGCTCGGGGTGCGGCTCCTGGGTGGCTGGCGTCTCGATGCAACTGAGGAGGCGCCCGGGATCACTAATGGCGAACGAGTCACGATCATGCTGCGCGCCGAACAGTTGGGCATCGCTCCCGCTGCGGGCGAGATCGCCCACGGCTTGCGGGCACAGATCACGGAGCGCTTGTTCCTGGGCGAGAAAGTACGCTATGAGCTGACGGTGCCGGGGACGGAATTGCGGCTGACGGCGGTATCCGGCGGGGATCATCTGCGGCTGAGCTTGGGGGATGAGGTGCTCGTCACGGCCGATGCGCGCCATGTCCGGGTGCTTCCAGGTGCGCCGTCGCCGCGGGTCGACGCATGAGCCTCGCGACGGCAAATCGCGATCGGCGGCATCTGCTGATCTGGCTCGTGCCGCCGCTGCTCTGGTTTGCCGTGTTCATGCTGATCCCGTATTGCATGCTGTTCTATTACAGCTTCGGCTCCACGGAATACATGACCTTCAAGCCTGGATTCTCGCCGGCAAACCTCATCCGGGTGTTCCGCACGGAGCCCTATCTTTCAGTGCTGCTCAAGTCGGCACGCATCGGTGCCTGCACGGCGATCGGCGCGACCATCCTTGCCTACCCGGTCGCCTTCTGCCTCGCCTTTCATACGCGGTCGGCGCGCGCCAAGTTCGTGATTTACCTGCTTGTCATCGTTCCCTGGTGGGCGGCGTACCTGGTGAAGGCCTATGCCTGGAAGACGATCCTCGGCACGAATGGCATCATCAACGCCCTGTTGCTCGACCTGCACCTCATCCATGAGCCGCTGACGCTCATTTTGTACAATCAGTTCAGTGTCATACTCACCCTCGTCTACATCTTCACTCCGTTCTCAATTCTGTCGATCTACGCGCAGCTGGAGCGAATCCCCACCTCCCTCCTGGAGGCGTCGAGCAATCTCGGCGCGACCACCTTCGAGACGCTGACGAAAATTGTCATTCCATTGAGCCTTCCCGGCGTGCTCGCCGGCGCGATCATCACATTCGCGCTCGCGACGGGCGACTTCATCGCCCCCGCGCTCGTCGGCGGACCCGATGCCCTCATGATCAGCAATGTCGTCATCAATCTTCTCGGCGTCGCGTTTGACTGGCCGATGGCAGCGTCGATCGGCATCGTGGTAATCGGTGTCGGGATCGCCTTGATCTCGGTATCCCAGTACGTCGAGCACCGCGCGCAGGCGCGCTTCTAGGCGACCCATGCGCGAATTAGGCAGTCGCCGGACCTCTTGGGCCCTTGGATGGTCGGTGCTCTCGTTTCTCTATGCGCCGCTCATCGTCATGGCGGTGTTCTCGTTCAACGACAGCGAGTTCACGGGTCTGCCCTTCCAGGGCTTCACTTGGCGCTGGTACCGCATGCTGCTGGAGGACGACAGACTGCTCGCCTCGGTGTGGAACAGCGTCTACGTGGCACTCGGCGTCGTCGGGCTGAGCACGCTCTTCGGCCTTCCGGCCGCGATTGCGCTCGATCGCTATGAGTTTCCGGGGAAGGCGTGGTTCGGACGACTGGTGCTTCTGCCCATCGTGCTGCCGGGGGTCATAACCGGCGTGGCGCTGCTGTTGTTCTACATGGCAATGCATTTCCGGCTGTCGCTGTACACCATCATGCTGGGCCAGGGCACCGGGCTCATGTGCATCACGATCACCGAAGTTGCCGCGCGCCTCCGACGCATGGGCCGCAGCACCGAGGAAGCCGCGCGCACTCTCGGAGCCAACGAATGGGAGGTGCTGTGTAGGGTCACGCTTCCGGGGGTCTTGCCGGCACTGATCGGCGCAATGCTGATCGCATTCTCGATTTCATTCGACGAGATCGCGGTCACCTATCTGCTGACGGGCCGCCAAAATACGTTGCCCATGACCCTCTGGTCGATGCTGCGTCGGCAAGCGACGCCGGAAGTGAATGCGGTATCGACGTTGGTGATCGCCGCTTCGGTGATCCTGATCGCCCTCGGGACGTGGCTGTCGCGCCGCGGGCAGCGTGAAAACTTGATGCAAGGATCCCCGCCATGACCCTACCGCTCACTGGAATTCGCGTGCTGGACCTGAGCAGGGTCCTGGCCGGGCCGCTGGTCGGACAGATGCTGGGTGATCTGGGTGCCGAGGTGATCAAGATCGAGCGTCCCGAGGTGGGCGACGACTCGAGAAACTACGGGCCGCCTTTTCTCGAGGACGACCATGGCGTCAGGACCGCAGAGTCGGGCTTTTATTTGTCCGCCAATCGAAACAAACAGTCGGTGACGGTGGATTTGGGCACGGCGCGAGGGCAGGACATCGTGCGCCGCATCGCTCGGCAATCGGACGTGGTGATCGAGAATTTCCGCGTCGGTGCGCTCGCCAAATTCGGTTTGGATTATGCGGCGCTCGCGGCGTTGAATCCTCAGCTCATCTATTTGTCGATCACGGGATATGGGCAAACCGGCGATATGGCTCACCGACCCGGTTACGATGCAATATTTCAGGCCGTGGGCGGCCACATGGCAGTGACCGGCGCGCCGGACGAGCTGTCCGGAGGCGGCCCGATGCGCAGCGGCCTGAGCCTCGTCGACATCCTCACCAGCTTGTATGCAAGCATCGCGGTACTCGCTGCGCTCAATCACCGCGACCGACATCCGCAGAAACAGGGGCAGTACATCGATGTCGCATTGCTCGACTCCATGGTCGCCGCGCTGAGCCACCGCGGCATGCAATATTTGATATCCGGCAAGGCGTCCCCGCGGCGCGGTAACGTGGGCGCAGGCGGCTCCCCCTCGGGAGCGTTTGAGTGTAAGGATGGGCTGATCGTGCTGACGGTGGGAAACGACTCGCAATGGCGGCGATTCTGCGCCGCGATCGAGCGCCCCGGGCTGGCTGCCGATCAGCGATTCGCCACGGCCATCAAACGCATCGAAAATAGAGCGCTGCTGTCACCAACGCTTGAGGCCATGTTCCTGCAGCACGATCGTGCTCATTGGCTGGCTCTGCTGGAGCTTGCGGACATCCCCTGCGGCCCCGTCAATGAGCTCGATGAAGTATTTGCGAACCCCCAAATACGTCAGCGGGGCATGACGGTTCCGGTAGCGCACCCGCTGTCCGCTGCATTGACCTTGATTGCAAATCCGATTCGTTTTTCCGCAACACCCCTCGAGCGTTATCAGGCACCGCCCACTCTCGGCGAGCACACCGAGTCGGTGCTGAGTGGGCTGCTGGGCATGAGCGAGTTGGAGGTTGCCGCGTTGAGAGCCGCGCGAGTGGTTTGAGAGTCAGGGCGCCGGTGCGGCTGATTCGCAAGTTACCCGTACGCTTTCGACCTCTGTGGTCACCGTGCCGGTGCCGTCGGTGACCTGGCAGTTCGCGCCGCTTGGCTGGACTTGGATGCTTAGCGCATAACGAGCGCCGTCGGCGAGAGCATCCGGCATCGAAAATTGGCGGGCGTTGGCCGACACCTCCAGGGTTTGCTCCCCGTCGGTCAGTACCAGGCCGGATCTCGTGAGTCCGGAGATCGACCCCCCCAACGTGTAGCTGATCGCGGCGCATGTCACTGCGACTTCGGCCACCGTGCGCGCCGGCATGGTGCCCGAGCCGTCGCTGACGGTGCAGGTCAAGCCGGCCGGCTGCCTCAGGACGCTTACCCGGTAAGGGCTGCCGGACGCGACTGCCTCCGGCATGGTGAAATCGGCCGCGTTGGCCGGCACCGGGTAGGTGTGATCGCCGTCGCTCAGCACGAGGCCCGCTGCGGTCAGCCCGACCACGGTTCCACCAAGACCGTAGGCCTCTTCCGAACAGACAATTGAGACATCGGTGACATCATGGGTCGGCATACTCCCGGGAGCGTTGCTCGCGGAGCAGGTCAAGCCGGCCGGTTGGGAGTGCACATGCACCGTATAGGTTCCGCCGGGGGACTGCGGCGCGTCGAGCGTGAAGCTGGTGGCGCCCGATGGCGCCTTGTAGGTGTCCGTTCCATTGACGAGGACCAATCCCGTAGCGCTCCCGAGGCCTGAAATGGTGCCGCCCACGGTGAGCGGCTTGGCGCTGCATGTTACGGCGATGTTGGTGACGGCCTCCGCCGCCACCGTTCCCGTGCCACTCGTCACGTTACAGGTAAGCCCGGTCGGTTGCGTGGCCACGGTCACCGCGTAGGCGCTGCCGAACGCGACCCCGGTAGGCATGGTGAACGAGGTGGCGGCAGCGGGGACGCTGAGCGTGTCGCTGCCATTCGCAAGCACCAGCCCGGGGGCGGTGAGTCCGGTGATCGTGCCTCCGACAGTGAAGGTCCGATTCGAGCACGTCACCACCACATTGGAGATATTCGCCGTGGCCGCAGTGCCGGTGCCGTTGGTCACGCTGCAGACCTGTCCGGAGGGCTGGATTGGCACGGTGACGTCGTACACGATTCCATCGGAGAGTACCGGCCCGAAGGTGAAAGTCTTCGCTCCGGAGCTGATGTCGAGGTTCACCCCGTTGCTGGTCAGCGCAAGGCCGTCGGTGGTCAATCCGCTCACGGTGCCCGACAAGGTCAGCGCCGGATTGTTCGAGCTGCCGCCGCACGACACCAGCGAGAGCAGGCTCGCGGCAATCGCGCTGCGCGCCGAGACTCCCTTGAAGGACGAACCGGGTAATTGTCGGTGCACTTGCGTTATATCCTGACTTTCGAATTTAAGAGGTTAGGGCCTGCGCCAGCTTGCGATGGTGGCACAAAAGGGGTCCGCGAATGGAGCGAACCCGGAAATTTAAGGTGCGTCTGTGGCCGAGCGACCGGCGCATTCCGTGGCGCCCAGCCAACGGATGGCAGCGGCGAATGGACCAGTTTCACGATCAGGGATTATTGGATGAGCAACTCATCTATGCTCGAGGTCCGACGTGAAACCTGAGCTTAAGTGGGATACCGAACAGTCGGGCCGGCGCCATTGTCGCAGAGTCGGCTGGCTGCCTCCAATGGAAGACCCGATCCATGCTGCTGCAAAAGTTACCGTCGAAGATCAGTCAACGCGTGCTCCGGAGCGTCTCCTGGACCGAGGTCGATAGAGCGCTTCCCAGGGTAGCCCGGCTTGGCAGAGTGCTGTCTCGGGTCATCCACGGCGTCGGGAGTGTCGTCAACCTGCGCGCGGCCGTCATGCGCCTGCGCAAGGGGGCGTAGGAGACGGCGCATCCGCACCGACGGGACTCTCCCCTCGGACTCAATGGTCTCCCCCAGGAAACGAAGGTACCTCGCCTCGCCCGCGGCCGGCCGTGCGCTCTGCTGAACGCTGTAATATGAGCTTCCCGCGCGGTTTTAGGGAAGGAGCGATCACGATGGAGCCAATCAATCTGGCAGACAAGCTGTCGATGTTCTCAGAGCGCTGGCAACCGCATGTGGTCGGCCGCTTCAATGGCAATGACCTGATGGTGGTCAAGGTCAAAGGGGAATTCGTTTGGCACAAGCACGACGACACCGATGACTTTTTTCTGGTGCTCAAGGGACGTATCGACATTCAGTTGCGCACGCAAGTCGTGACACTGGGGCCCGGCGAGCTGTTTGTCGTTCCCAAGGGGGTCGAGCATCGCCCGGTGGCTGTCGAGGAGGCTCACGTGCTGCTCATCGAGCCCAGCGGTACACCCAATACCGGTGACCCAAGGACGGCGGCGGCAAGGAGGGTCATCTAAATGGCGAATAGCGCCTACGTCAGCTCTCCACAGGTGTATGCGCGCTTAGGTGGCGTCCTGTATTTGGCCATCATTGCGTTCGGCGCTTTTTCTGAAGGCTTCGCAATGAACAAACTCGTGGTGACGGCCGATGCCGCAGCCACTGCTCGCAACATCCTCGCGTCACCCGGCTTGTGGAACGCGGCGGTTGGCTTCGATCTGGTCGTTCCCATCATTGCGGTCGTCGGGGTGTGGATATCGTATTTGCTGCTGCTCCCGGTGAGCAGGAACCTGGTGCTGCTGGATGTGTTTCTGACGCTCGTGTCCGTCGCCGTGGAAGCTGTCAGCAAGTTGTTCTTGCTGCTGGTGCTGCCGATTTTAAGCGGCACGAATCACCTGCCTGCGTTCGATCGTCATCAGCTCGAGGCGATGGCAAATCTTGCGCTGAAGGCGCACGGCATTGCATTCAACATCACGCTGATCTTCTTCGGCGCCGCGTGTCTCATCGAGGGTTATCTGCTGTTCAAATCGGGTTATTTTCCGAAGTTCATCGGCGTATTGATGCAGATTGCGGGCGTTTGCTATTTGATCTCTTGCTTCGCGGACCTGCTCGCCCCCGCCGCTGCCGATTTGCTCACTCCTGCGATTCTGTTGCCACCCTTGCTCGGCGAGCTGTCCTATTGCCTGTGGTTGTTGATCAAAGGGGTCGATGTCCCCAAGTGGAAGGCGCGAACGCTGCAAGTGCGCGATCTAGCGGCGGCGTAGGCCAAGGGTTCCCGCGGGCACTCCTCACCGGTCCCGCGCCCTGCCCTTAGGGCGGAATAGCTACCAATTGCTTACTTGTACTACTCTGTTTTTTGGGTTGGTAAGTTTATACTGTTGGTTAGTGACTGATAGCAGCGCCAAGAAGTTTCAGAAGGACCTCAATGGGGGCTTGGTGAGCTTGGTGCTGCTCGCGGTGCTCGATCAAAGCCCAGAAGATCTCTATGGATATGAAATCGATAAGCGCCTGTCGAGCCTACAGGCCGGCGCGCCGATCTTCAGGGAAGGGACCATTTATCCTGTATTGCGGGCGCTGTCCGCAGGAGGTCTTCTGACGAGCCGCATCGTTCCGTCCTATTCGGGGCCGCCTCGGCGTTATTACCGGATCACCGAGCAGGGCCGCGCGGTGCTCGCGGAATGGAAAATGCTCTGGCAAAGCACCCGCGAGATCGTGGATCGCTTGGTCAATTGAGGCTCCCGGCGGCGTGGCAATCTCGGGCCAGCGTTTCAACTCGCTCCCTTCAATTCGACGAAGCTCGACCTTCGCGGTGATTTCGGGCGGGTAAAAAGCCGACGATGGCCTCGGTGAGGCCGGGCGCCAGCGGCAAGCTCGCATCCGAGTAAGTGGCGATGTTGACGCTCCGATCGTCCGAGGTCACGGTCTTGAGCACGTGATTGACATCGGGCAGCAGCGTGAGCTGCGCGTTCGGGTCTGCTGCTTTGAGTATTTTGGCATCCTCTGCATGCACTTGCAGATCTCGAAGACCTTGCAGAATCAACACCGGCTTGGCGTAACCTGCGAGTAGCCGAGCGGGATCGTAAGAGAAGGCATTGATCAGAAACGCTTGCACCCGCGGATGAAACAACCGCAATAGCGGCGGCGGAAATCCTGCCGTATCGACCCGCTTGCCGGCCTCCAGCTCGTCGATCGCTGCGAGCGCCCGGTCGAGCAACGGTGCATTGGCGGGATTCGCCTTGAGCTGATCGCGCAATATTTCGCCCATGGGCCTGCCGGGGGCCGACACCAGGACGAGGCCGCAGAGCTGAGGCCCGTGCTGGCTTGCCGCCATCGCAACCAAGCCGCCCTCGCTGTGTCCGAGCAGCCACACGCAGGATGCGCCGGTGAGATGTCGAACCACCTTTGTCCACGCCTGCACATCCGCCACGTAGTCCTCGATCGTGACCGCATTGCCGTCGGCGACTGCGCCCGCGCTACCGGCCAATCCGCGCTTATCGATCCGAACCGACGTGATCCCGCGCATAGCCAGAGCTTCTGCCAACAGGCGGTAGGGAGCTGCGGAAACACCTAAGGGATTGTTGCCGTCGCGGTCCGTGGGACCGGACCCGGGAATGATGAGGATGACGACGCCGGACCCCGCGGAGGGAGCCAGCAGAGTGCCTTTGAGCGGGCCCAATGGGCCTGGTGCCTCGATGACTGTTTCCGTCGACACCGCCCCGGCGCTGCACGCAACTCCAACGGTCAAAATGACCATTAACTGAAGATGTCTCGCGCAATAAATATGCCTCATCTTGAACCCCTGGGGTTTGGATGGGCATCCGGCTTTTTGAACGCGCAATCCGTCATGCTGCTGTCCGGTGGTAACGAAACGTCGCGCCTTGGTCGGCAACACTCACTGCGTCGCCCGCAGTTGCGAATTGCGCGTAAGCCTAGTTTAAACTAGTCAATTCACCTGCGCGCCAACCGACCCATCGCGCATCGACAATCCTCTAAAGGAGCCCACATGACAACCAAAGCGGTAAAGCCCATTCCCGATGGCATGCACACGGTCACGCCCCATTTGATATGCGCCGGCGCGGCCGAAGCGATCGAGTTCTACAAAAAGGCTTTCGGGGCTGGAGAAACCTCCCGACTACCGGGCCCCAACGGAAAGCTGATGCATGCGAGCATCCGGATCGGAGACTCTGCCGTGATGCTGGTGGACGAAATGCCCGAGTGGGGAGCACTCGGCCCGAAGGCGCTCAAGGGCTCCTCCGTGACCATCCATCTGTATGTGGAGGATGTGGATGCATTCACCGCCCGGGCGGTAGCCGCCGGCGCAAAGCTCACGATGCCCGTGCAAGATATGTTTTGGGGGGATCGATACGGGCAGCTCGAAGATCCATTCGGCCATCGCTGGTCGGTGGCTACTCACGTCCGGGATGTGAGCTCGGCTGAAATGCAACAGGCCATGCAGAAGATGGCAAATAAACCCTGACGGCGACTCAATTCCGGAAGGCTCCGCCATGCCGATTGCGCTCTACGGCCATCCATTCTCCTCGTATACGCAGAAGGTGCTCGTCGCGCTGTACGAAAATGAAACCGCGTTCGAATTCCGCTGCCTCGGACCGGAGACACCTCAGTACTCGGCCGAATGGCTGCAGCGGTGGCCGCTGCGCAAGTTCCCCCTGCTGGTGGACGGCGAGCGCAACGTCGTCGAAACAAGCATCATCATCGAGTATCTGCAGCTTGCCCACCCGGGTGCCGTGCGCCTTCTGCCGTTGGACCCGATGGCTGCGCTCGAGGTGCGCTTTCTGGACCGTTTCTTCGACCTGCACGTGATGGATCCGATGCAGCTTGCGGTGGCGAGTGCATTGGGACGCGTGCCGATTAAAAGAGAGGAAGGGCTCTCCATCGCCACGGAAAGGCTGGAACGCGCCTACGCATGGCTCGAGGGAAAACTAGCCGACCGCACTTGGGCAGCGGGCGCGGAATTCACATTGGCGGACTGCGCCGCCGCGCCCGCTTTGTTCTATGCGGATTGGACCTACCGGATCTGCGATGCGTACCCAGCGCTTCGCGCCTACCGCGCGCGGTTGCTCGCGCGGCCTTCTTTCGCCCGAGCAGTGGACGAGGCGCGGCCCTATCGCCCGCTCTTCCCGCTCGGAGCGCCTGGTCGCGATTGAACCGGGCGCCAGGGACTAAGCGCGATACGCCGCCGCGTGTGCTTCTGCAACCGCCTCCTCGAGCAGTCTCCCAACGCGATAGCCGTCGAGATTGTCCGCTCGCTCGACGCCCGGTTGCAGCCGCGGACAGGGTTCGGGTGAGCCGATGACCGTCCTCACCGGCAGGCGTTCGGCATAGACCGGCAGCGCGTAGTCTTCTTCGTCGTCGGCAACGCCCTTGGCGCGTATCTTGGCCGAGGCGCGTTCGATGTGCATCATCACGACCGTCGTCGCATTGATTTCCTTTTGCGTGCTCGCGCGCAATTGCGCGGTGCGGCCGGGAAAGAAGCGGTCCACCATCATGACGAGCGCCCGTCTTTTCTCATCCGGGTGTTCGACGATGCGGGCGTTCCCGAATGCCATCACCGAGCGATAGTCCGCAGAGTGATTGAAGCCGCAGCGCGCAAGGACGAGAGAATCGAGGTGCGTCACCGTCAGGCACGTGGGCTGGCCCTCGGAGAGGTTGCGCAACATCCGGCTCGAATTGCTGCCGTGCCAGTACAAACGGCTCTCCTCGCGCCAAAAAAGCGTGGGCGTGCAGAAGGGTTTGCCGTCCACGACGTAGGCAACGTGGCACATGGCCGCAGCGTCGAGCACCGCATGAACGGTCGTGTGGTCGTAGAAGCCGCGGTCCGGCCTTCGCTTCACCTGGTTCACGCCATCGACGGGATAGTTGCTCGCCATCTTCTCCGACATGACCGCACTCCTGAGTCTGAATATCGCTCGTTCGATGCTGAGTCTTGTAGCATGCCGAGGCGCCGCCTTGGTGCCCTAAGTTTACTGCTCACGCCGGCGTGGCCCTCGGCGGGACCTCGCCACATGGGCTAAGCTGCCGCCCCGTGGAGGCAATGATAAGACCTCTCCAGGATGTACCTGCCGGTGACTGAGCGCTCACATTCGGTGTTTCTAAGCTACGCCTCGCAAGATGCGCAGGCAGCACAGAGGATCTGCGCGGCACTCCGTGCGGTGAGCATCGAGGTGTTTCTCGACCAAAGCGAGCTGCGCGGCGGGGACGTGTGGGATCAAAAGATCAGGCAAGAAATCGATGATTGCGCTCTGTTCATTCCGCTCATTTCGGCCAACACGGCATCGCGGCATGAGGGCTATTTTCGCCTCGAGTGGGATCTTGCCGATCAGCGTACCCACCGCATGGCTCGCAACCGGGTATTCATCGTGCCGGTCTGTCTGGATGCGACCCCCGAGGCCGGCACGGATGTCCCGGAGTCGTTTCGACGGGTGCAGTGGACGCGCCTGCCCGGCGGCGCCACGCCCGCCGCCTTTGTCGAACGCGTAAAGCGCCTCCTGGCGCCGTCACTTGCGCCCGCAAGCAGCACGGCCGCCGGCATGCCGGCCCCGCTTAGATCGGCGCGCGCCGCCTGGAGACCGACGCCGGTGCTCCTTACGATGGTTGCAGTCGCGCTCTGCGGTGCACTGGCGTACGTGCTGGCTGATCGGCTCAGGGTCTTCCGACATCCGGCTGCCCCGGTCGTGACCTCCGCGGCGCCGGCGACGACGCCGCCTGCCGCCGCCGCCTTCACTCCACCGCCGCACTCGATTGCGGTGCTGCCGTTCGTGAACATGAGCGGTGACAAACAGCAGGAGTATTTCTCCGACGGGCTGACCGAGGAGTTGCTCAACTCGCTGGCCGCGATCAACGAGCTGCAGGTTGCGGCCCGCACCTCGTCGTTTGCCTTCAAGGGCAAGGACACCGATATCGGCACGATTGCGCGCAAGCTGAACGTGAGCGCGGTTCTCGAGGGGAGTGTCCGGCGCTCCTCCCGTACGGTGCGTGTTACGGCACAATTGATCGATGCCGTCAGCGGTTACCACCTCTGGTCGAAGACCTACGACCGGGACCTGGGTGATGTATTGAAGCTTCAGACCCAGATTGCCACCGCGGTGGCCGACGCCCTCAAAATCACTTTGCTCGCTGATGCCGCCACGAAGATCGAGCTCGGCGGCACCCGCAACCCCGCGGCCTTCGATGCCTATCTTCACGCAGCCAAGGACGCGGATGCGGGCGGCGCCAAGAACTCTCTGAGCGCGGTGGCCGCCTACTCGGACGCCATCCGACTCGACCCGAGCTACGCTCTCGCGTTCGCGGGGCGATCCTTCGTCCAGTCGGTTTACGCCTCCCAGAATGCATCGCGCCCGATGGTTCGCCAGTACTTCGCGAAAGCGCTCGCCGACGCGCGCCAGGCGATCGCCCTCGCCCCGGAGCTGGCCGAAGGGCACGTGGCTTTCGGCTTTTATCTGGCAAACGGAGCGCTGGATCTTAGCCAGGCGCTCGGCGAGATCGAGCGGGCACGCGCACTTGGACATGGCGCCGCGAGCGTATTGAGAATCAGCGGTGTGTTCGCTGTCATGACCGGACGCACCGAAGCCGGTATCGCCGATCTGCGGCGCGCCGTCACGCTCGATCCGCTGAGCGCGCTCACTCATCACCTGCTCGGCTTCGGTCTGTATATGGCGCACCGATATGAGCAAGCGCGTGCGGCGAACGTGGAAGCCATCAGCCTCGATCCCGAGCTGTTGCGTGCCTATGAATTCCTCGGCCTGACTGACTACCAGCTCGGCAACTTCGAGGAGGCGCGCGTGAACTGCGAGGCGCGGCCGAATTACTGGGGAACCCAGTGGTGTCTGGCGTTGACCTACCAGAAGCTCGGGCGGCACGCCGACGCACAGGCCGCGGTCGCGAAAATCGAAGCCATGCAGGGTGATACCACGGCGTACCAATACTCGACGATCTATGCGCAATGGGGCGACACGGCGAAAGCGCTCGAATGGCTGGAAACGGCGATGCGTCTGCGCGATCCGGGGCTATCGCTGCTGCGAACGGATCCGCTCATGGATCCGCTGCGCAACGAGCCGCGCTATCGCGCGGTCGAAAAGGAGTTGAAGTTCCCGGACTGAAGGCGGGTGAGGACTAGTCATTCTTCCGCTGCAGGAAGAATTTCTCCACCCGCTTGGCCGCATCCGGCGCCAATCCCTCGTTCTTGAACAGCTCCAGCCCGTGCGCCTCACGCAGGCTCAACCCATCGATGCCGATGAGCGAGCGCTTGTTGACCTGGTTGGCGTACCACGAGTTGGCGAGTATGTCGCCCGATAGCCGCGACAGCTCGGCATCGAAGCGCTCGTCGGGGAAGCAGAAATTGGCGAGGTGCATGGCCATCGCCTCCGCTCCCGTGTAACTCCTGCAAGTGAGCATCATCTCGCTCGCCTTCGCTCTGCCGATGCGATGAGGCAGCCTCAACGAAAGCCCCCATACCGGCGTGAGACCCCACCGCGCGTATACGTCGGAAAATCGGGCAGACTCCGCAGCGACGATCAAGTCCGCCGCCAGCGCGAGCTCGAGCGCCCCGGTCGAGCAATGCCCCTGCACTGCGGAGATCACCGGCTGCGGCAGCTCGGCGAGCTTTTGGATGACCTCGTAATGAAAATGCGGTTTGGCATGCGCCCGCACGTGCTCGAGCACCTCATGCATGTCGTAGCCCGCGGAGAAGCTGGTACCGGCGCCGCGCAGAATCACGAGGCCGATGGTGCGGGTCTCCCGCGCGATGGCGTCGACGTGCTCCTCCAGATCCTCGAACAGGTCCTTGGACAGTGCGTTGAATTTCTCCGGACGGTTCAACGTCAGGATCGCGGCGCCGTCCTTATTCTCCCGCAGGACCAGGTTGTTCATAATGAGGCTCCTCCCCTCGATTCCACCACCCGCCACCGAGCGACTGAAACAGTCCGACCGTGTCGGAAAATCGGCTCGCTTGCGCTTGACTCACCGCCAACTCCGCCTGGGCGAGCGTCAGCTCCGCGTTGACTACAGCCACCGGACTCAAGGTGCCGAGCTGCCGCTGGCGCTGCGCCAGCTCCCACGTTCGCCGCGCCGCGCGCTGCGCGTCGACGCTCGTGCGCAGCACGTCCGCATCCGCATTCAACGCTCGCAGCGTATCGGCGACATTCTGGCATGCCAGGATGACGGCGGCGCGATACTGCGCGCCCGCCTGATCCAGCGCCGCGTCGGCGGCTCTTTTCTTATGCAGCAAGGCACCGGCGTCGAACAGCGTCTGAGTCAACGAGGCGCCGGCGTCCCAAAATCCGGTGTACGGTGAGAACAGCCGGCCCACCGTCAATGCGCTGGAGCCCACGTCGGCGTTGATCGCGAACTGCGGCAGCATGTCGGCGATCGCGACGCCGACCGCAGCGGAGGCCGCATGCAGGTTCTCTTCCGCCTGCCGCACGTCCGGCCGCTGCTCGATGAGCTTCGAGGGGATGCTCACCGGCAAATCGTCGGGGAGAGTCAGCCGGTCGAGGGTAAACGTCTCGGAAGGTTCCTGCGCCGGAAGTTTTCCGAGCAGCGCGGTCAGTGCATCGCGAGTCTGTCCCAGCTGCTTCTGCAGCGGCGGCAGCGTCTGCGCGATCAGCGCTTCCGCCGACTGTTGCGCCAGCACGTCGAGGTCGCTCGCCGTGCCGAGCGCACGCTGCTTTTGCGCGACTTGGGTGAGGTGATGCTGCAATTCGAGCAGCCGTTCGGTGCTCTTGATCTGGCCTCGCAGCAAGGCCTCGGTGATGGCCGTCACCGCGACATTGCTGGTCAAGGTGAGGTAGGTGGCTTCGAGCTGAAAGCGGGTGCTCTGCTCCTGCGCCTTGGCCATTTCCACCGCGCGCCGCACGCCGCCAAACACGTCGGGCATGTAGGTCAGGGTGAGCTGCGCGGTGTAGAGGCTGTAGGTCGAGTTCACCGTGTTCGCGGGAGCGGTCAAGGTGCCCGTCGGATACTGGGAGCGGTCCCCGCCGAAGCTTCCTTGTACATTCGGGAAGAAGCTGGTCTTTTGCGCGAGGTACAGCTCATGCGCCTGCTTGAGCGCCGCCTGCGCGGCGCCGACATCCGGGTTGCCCTTGAGGGCCCGTTCGATCAGCAGATCGAGCTCCCGGGACTTGAACAACGTCCACCACTCGCCGGGAATGTCCATGCCGGCGACGAATCGCTGGGCGTTGCCGGCGGGTCCCTCCGCCGCAGGGGTCGTGTTGACCGATGAGGCTGCGCCGTAGCCCGGATCGACGGGCGGCGCGGGCCGCTTGTAGTTCGGTCCGACGGCACAGGCGGCGAGCCCCAAGGCGAGCGCGGCGCAGGCCGAGGACGTTCGGGCGAGGCTCATTGGCCCCACCGCGCCTGCCCGTGACGGCGCTCCGCCCAGTGCTCGATGACGTGATACATGGAGGGCAATACGAACAACGTGAGGATAGTGGAAATCGCGAGACCGCCGACCACCACGGTGGCGATACCCCGCTGCACGTCGCTTCCCACGCCGGTGTGGATCGCAGCGGGCAGCATGCCGAGCGTCGCGACCGTTGCCGTCATCAGCACCGGGCGCAGCCGTTCGGTCGCGCCTTGCATGATGGCCTCGTGCAGATCCAGCCCGGATTTGCGCATGCGGTTCAAGTTCGAGACCATGATGATGCCGTTCTGAACCGCCACGCCGAACAGCGCGATGAACCCCACCCCGCTCGCCACGTTCAGGTTCTGGCCGGTGATGTGCAGCGAGATGAGCCCCCCCAGGGTGGCGAGCGGCACCACGCCGAGAATCAGCAGCGCCTGCCGGAAGGATTTCAGGCCGACCGTGAGAAAAATCAGCATCATGCCCATCACCAGGCCCAGGATCACCAAAAGCCGTGCCTCCGCGCGGCGCTGATTCTCGAACTGGCCGCCCCATTCCAGGCGGATCTTGTTGCGGTCGAAGCGCACACGCGAGTCGATTTTTTTCTGTGCTTCCTCGAGATAGGAGGTCAGGTCCCGATCGCGGTTGTCGATCCGGATGGTGAGGTTGCGCTGGCCGTTCTCGCGGGTCACCGTGCTTTCGCCCGAGCGCTCGCGAATTTCGGCCAGTTGGGACAACGGAATTTGTGCACCGCTTGGCGCGTTCACCGAAAGATTTCCGAGCGCGTCGGGCGAATTGCGGGTGTCCTCCGTGAAACGGACCGTCAGTGGATACGTGCGCTCACCTACATACACCGTGGATACGGGCGCCTGGCCCACGCCCGTCTGAATGACGTTCTGCACATCGGTCATGTTCACACCGTAGCGTGCCGCCTTTTCGTGATCCAGCTTCACCTCGATCTGCGGAATGGGCGGCTCCTGGAATACAGATGCGCTGGAGGTTCCCTGGATCGAATAGAGCACCGCCACGATCTCCCCGCCGATGCGGCGCAGTTCGTTGAGATCGTCGCCGTAGACCTTGATGACCAGCGGGCTGTGTGCCCCGCCGATCATGTCGTTCACGCCGTCGATGATGGGTTGGCTGATGCCGATCGCAAAGCCCGGCAGATCTTTCGCGAGATTCGTGGCCAGTTTGTCGACGAACTGCTTCTTGGACTCGCCGGCAGGCCAGGTGTCGTAAGGTTTCAGTCCCACCGGCGCCTCGATGTGCGACATGGTCCAGGCGTCGGTGCCGTCGTCATTGCGCCCGGTCTGAGTGACTACGTAGGACACCTCGGGGTACTTCAAGATGGCGCGGCGCAGCTCGCTCGCCATGTCGCTGGCCTTGTTCAGGGCCAATCCCGTGGGCATCTGGACCTGAAGCCACAGCGCGCCTTCATCCAGATCGGGCAGGAAATCGCGGCCGACCGTCGCTCCGAGACCTACCACCGCAAGCAGCGCAAAAATCACCACGCCGTAGATGATCCGTGGCTGGTCGAGGCACATCGCGAGAATCCGGTCGTAGCGCACCGTCAGCCGCTCGAGCCAGCGGTTATGGTAGACGCGGCCGGGCTTGCGAAAGGCAATGTAAGCGAGCCCAGGCACCAGCGCGAGCGCCGTCAACAGCGCGCCGAACAGCGCGTAGCCCATGGTGTAGGCCATCGGCGTGAACAGCTTGGCCTCGGCTCGCTCGAAGGAGAAGAGCGGCAAGTACGCGGTAATGATGATGAGGCTTGCGAAGAATATCGGCCGGGTGACCTGGAGCGTGGCAGCCTTGGCCTCGCTCTCGCTCAGCTCTTCGTTGGGCAGCGCCTCGCGCCGCCGCAGCACCGCCTCGGTCACGACAATGGCACCGTCGACCAGGATGCCGAAATCGATCGCGCCCAGCGACAAAAGATTGGCCGATACATGGGTGAGATTCAACAGCGAGAACACCGACACCAGCGCCAGCGGAATGCTCACCGCCACCACCACCGCGCTTTTCGGGCTGCCGAGAAACAGGATCAAAATCAGGAAGACGAGCGTGATGCCCTCGAGGATGGTCTGACCGACCTTGTGGATGGTGGCGTGCACCAGATCGTCCCGGTCGATGTACGGCACGATCCGCACGTCGCTGGTGGCGAGCCTGGCGTTCAACTGCTTGACCTTCTCGTGGACGCCGCGCAGGGTCTGGGATGGATTCTGATACTTGAGCATCAGCACGATGCCCTCGAGCGTATCGGGATTGGCGTCTTTGCCGAGGATCCCCTCGCGCTCCTGGTGGCTCAAGGTGGTACGCCCGAGATCGCGCACCAGCACCGGAGCGCCATTCACCTGCGTGACGACGATGGAGCCGATCTCCTCGAGATCGTGGATCAGTCCGACGCCGCGGATCACATAACTCTGATCGCCGCGCGATACGCGCCCGCCGCCGGCGTTGGTGTTGTTGCTGTTGATGGCGTTGATCACGTCGGTGATGCCGAGGGCGTAGTGCGTCAGCTGTTTCGGGTCGAGGTCTAACTGGTACTCCGTGGTGAAGCCGCCGAAGTTCGTGTCGTCGACCACCCCGGGAACGGACTTGAGCGCGGGTATCACGGTCCAGCGCTGAATCTCCGACAGCTCCTGCAGGTTCTTGGTGTTGGATTCCAACGTATAGCGATAAATCTCGCCGCCGGGACCCGCCACGGGATCGAGCGATGGGGTTGCGCCGGGGGGCAGTACCGCCTGGTTGATGCGTTCCGTCAACCGCTGCCGTGCCCAGTAGTCTTCGTAGCCGTCGCGGAACAGCACCGTGATCAGCGACAGACCGAAGGTGCTGGAAGAGCGCATCAGCAGCAGCCCCGGGGTGCCGTTGATTTCCCGTTCCAACGGCACGGTGACGAGCTGCTCCACTTCCTCCGCGGCAAGACCCGGTATTTGCGTCGTGACCTGCGCCGCCACGTCGCCGAGCTCCGGATAGGCCTCGACCGAGAGCGTCTCCCAGGCGTACACGCCGAACGCCGAGAGCAGCACCGCGATGATGATGATCGCGACGCGCCGGTGCAGGCAGAAGCCGACGAACTGATCAATCATTCGAACCGATCAATCATTGAGAAGGATCCCGCCCCTGACGACGACTTGATCGCCGGGTGCGAGGCCGGAACGGATGGCAACGGTGGCCCCGTCGCCGAGATCCGGATCGACCGTGCGTCGCTCGAAGGTCCAAGGGGCGGTCGCAACGAACACACTCGTCCGGTCGTTGTTCATGAGAAGCGCCGAGCTTGGTACCACGACTTCGTTCCTGTCCGGGCCCACCACGGTGACCGTCGCGAACATGTTCGGCTTGAGCATGTAGTCGCCATTCACGAACGCGATGCGCAGCTTGTTGCGCCGGGAGTCGGGCTCGATCACATCGGAAACGAACAGCACCTTGCCCCGCAGCACCTTGTCCGGATAGGCGGACAGAGTGACTTCGGCGCTCTGGTCTTTATGGACCGCACTCACGTCCTTCTCCGGAACGAGCGCAGTCACCCACACCGTGCTCAGGTCTGCGATGGTCATGAGGGTCTGTGTCGGGTCGTTGATCATGTCGCCCGGCGCGACCGACAGGGCGACGATGCTGCCGTCCATGGAAGCGGCCAGGACCAGCCGATGGGGGCGGTCGATGGACGCACCCACCGTCTTCAGCCGGGCTTGTGTGCGGTTGTACTCCGCCAGAGCCTGATCGCGATCGCTTTTCGCCTGGTCAAGGTCCTTGTCGGAAGACGCGCCGATTCCGTGCTGACCCACCTGACGCTCCAGATTCTTGTCGGCCAGCTTCAGGGCGTCCGCCGCCTTGGCGTCGTCGTCGAAGGCCTGTCCGAGATCGGGCGAATCGATGAGGGCCAGCACCTGACCCTTCTTGACCCGGTCGCCCAAAGAGACCTTGAGAGATGTCAATCGGCCGGCGAGCGGCGCGACCACGGCCGCGGTGCGCGCGGGATCGCTTTCGACCACCGCCGGTAATGCGAGCTTGGCGTTCACGGGACGCGCCCTTGCCGGTTGCACGGTCAGCGCCTGGCGCAGGGCGGATCCCTCCGGAACCACGATCCGGTCTCCCTGGCGCACCATCAACGTCGCCGGCTCTTCACTCTTGGCGGCGGCGCCGAACAATCCAAAACCGCGGGTGAGCAGTGCGGCCATGAACAGGATGCCGAGCGCGATGCCGCCCCACAGGAAGGCCTTGCCCCGAAAAGACGGCTCGTGATCGTGAATCGGCATGACATTTCCCCTCGACGGCGCTCGCGATCCTAAGCGCTCTGGGGTATCCTGTCTAGGGGGATAGGATATATGACGGAGACGTTACAAATGCACAAGTTTCCCGAGATCGCGACCCGCCTGAAGCGCGCCCAGGGCCATCTCGCGGGCGTGATCGAGATGATGGAAGCGGGCCGGCCGTGCATGGAGCTCACGCAGCAGCTGCACGCGGTTGAAAAGGCAATCGCGAACGCCAAGAAGGAACTGATCAAGGATCACATCCACCATTGCATGGAGGAGACCTCTGAGTCGATGCCGCGTGAAATCAGGGCGCTTATCAAGGAATTTCAGGGAGTTACGAAGTACCTCTAGCAGCAGCGGATCTTTGCTGCCCGATCGAAATTACCACCAGGCTGACGCCGCTCCGATGGTTGCAACTTACCGGGTATGGCCGTGTTCTAGTACTTACGATGAGGAGTGCGCCCCATGAGTTTGAGTGATGAGTTGAGCAAGCTCGCCGAGCTGCGCGCGGCCGGGAGCCTCACGGAGGACGAGTTCAACCGCGCCAAGGAGCGCCTGCTACAGGCGGGGCCCGTGCATTCCACCGACCCTATGCTGTCCGCCGTCAACTCCTTCCGGCGCAGCCGCAACGACCGATGGTTCGGCGGAGTGTGCGGCGGCATGGCTCGGTCGACTGGGATGGCTGCCTGGGTGTGGCGGCTGGTATTTGCCGCGCTGTTCATCTTGGCCGGAGCGGGCCTGCTTTTGTACGTGCTCTTATGGATATTCGTGCCCAGCGAGTGAGCAGCGCGAGGCTGCCATATCCGCGCCGCTATTTTTTCGGGGTGTCGAGCCCCCGGGCCACCGCGGCCGCATGCTCTTCGGCCGATTTCTTGACCGGCCGCGCCCAAGTGTCGGAGGTGGTCTGCGGAGCGCGGGTAAGAGTGAGTTTCGCGTCGGGCGCCGAAGCGGTGATCGTGGACCCCGCACCGATGGTGGCGCCGGCGCCGATGCGGACCGGGGCGACCAGCATGCTGCCCGAACCGATGAACGCGCCGTCCCCGATGACCGTGGGCCATTTGTTGGCCCCGTCGTAATTGCAGGTGATGGTGCCGGCGCCGATGTTCACGTCGCTCCCGACGCGCGAATCACCGACGTAGGTGAGGTGATTGGCTTTGCTGCCCGCGCCGATCTCACTCTTCTTGATCTCGACGAAATTTCCGATGTGCACGCCGCGATGCAGAACCGCCTCCGGCCGCAGGCGCGCGAACGGCCCGATGCGGCAATGCTCACCGACCACCGCATTCTCGATCACGCTGTTCGCGAACACCTCGGTGTCGGCGCCGATGCGCGCGTTCTGGATGAGGCAATTCGGGCCGATCCGCACGCGCGTCCCAAGATGCACCTTGCCGATCAGCACGGCGTTCACATCGATGTACACGTCGCGCCCGACCTCGATGTCTCCGCGGATGTCGATGCGAGCAGGATCGGCGAGTGTCGCGCCCGCGAGCATCAGATTGCGGGCGCAGGCCCTGCGATAGTGCGCCTCCACTTCGGCAAGCTGCACTTTGTCGTTGACGCCCATGACCTCATCGGGATCCGTGCCGAGCAGCGCCTCGACGCGCTGCTTGTCCTTCACGGCCAGCGCCACCACGTCGGTGAGGTAATACTCGCGCTGCGAGTTGTTCCTGCCGAGCCCGAGCAGCCACTCGCGCAATCGCCCGGCCGGGGCAGCCATGAGCCCGGTATTGATTTCGCGGGTGGCGAGTTCGGCGGCGCTCGCGTCCTTGTGCTCGACGATGGCAACGACCTGTCCGCGGTCGTTTCGCACGATGCGCCCATACCCCGTGGCGTCGTCGACATTCACCGAGAGCACGGCCAGAGCGCCGGCGGCCGCGAGATCGATGAGCTTCTTGAGGGAGACCTGGCCGATGAGGGGCACATCGCCGTACAACACCAGGACCGTGTGCTCGTCGGGAATCAGGGACATGGCCTGCATCACGGCATGGCCGGTACCGAGCTGATCGGCTTGCAGCACCCAGTCCACGTCCTCGTGTCTGAGCGCATCCTGGACTTGGGCGCCGCCGTACCCGTACACGACGCAGATATTGGCGGGGGTGAGCGCACGCGCAGTGCGGATCACGTGTTGGAGCAGCGGCTGCCCGGCCAAAGGCTGCAGCACTTTGGGCAGATCGGAAATCATGCGCTTGCCCTGTCCCGCTGCAAGTATGACGACGGTAAGCGGCATGGAAGCTCCTTCGAAGCGGGCAGCTAGCGTTTCTTGCGCAGTCGCTCGATCGCTCGCAATTGTGCCACGGCGCGAGCCAGCTCAGCCTGAGCCTGGGCGAGGTCCAGATCCTCCCCGCGAGCCCTCAACGCCTCCTCCGCCCGCTGTTTGGCAGCCTGCGCCTCGGCCTCGTCCAGATCCTTGGCGCGAGCCGCCGTATCGGCAAGAACGGTGACGACGCGCGGCTGCACCTCGAGAATGCCGCCACCGACGTAAAACACCTGCTCGTCCGAGCCCTCGGCTTGGACCCGCACTTCGCCCGGCTTGAGCGTGGTGAGCAACGGGGCATGCCGCGGCGCGATGCCGAGCTCGCCCAGCGAGCCCGGCGCGAACACCATGCTGGCCTCGCCGGAGAACATCTCTCCCTCGGCGCTGACGATGTCGACATGAATGGTGTGGGCCATGGGAGCGCCTACGATAACGTCTTGGCTTTCTCGGCCGCTTCTTCGATGCCGCCGATCATGTAGAACGCCTGCTCCGGCAGATGGTCGTACTCGCCGGCGATGATGGCCTTGAAGCCGCGGATGGTGTCCTTCAACGGAACGATCTTGCCATCCTGGCCGGTGAACACCTTGGCGACGTTGAACGGCTGCGACAGGAAGCGCTGGATCTTGCGCGCCCGGTACACGGTGAGCTTGTCCTCTTCGGAAAGCTCGTCCATGCCGAGGATCGCAATGATGTCCTGCAGTTCCTTGTAGCGCTGCAATACCGCCTGCACGCCGCGCGCCGTCTCATAATGCTCCTCGCCGACGACCAAGGGGTCGAGCTGGCGGCTGGTGGAGTCGAGCGGGTCGACCGCAGGATAGATGCCGAGCGATGCGATCTGGCGCGACAACACGACGGTCGCGTCCAAGTGCGCGAACGTGGTGGCGGGCGACGGATCGGTCAAATCGTCCGCGGGCACGTACACCGCTTGGATCGAGGTGATCGAACCGGTCTTGGTGGAGGTGATGCGCTCCTGCAGCACGCCCATCTCCTCGGCGAGGGTCGGCTGGTAGCCGACCGCGGATGGCATGCGGCCGAGCAGCGCCGATACCTCGGTGCCCGCGAGCGTGTAGCGGTAGATGTTGTCGACGAAGAACAGCACGTCGCGGCCCTTGCCCGATGCCTGCTTCTCGTCGCGGAAATACTCCGCCATGGTCAGACCGGTGAGCGCCACACGCAGGCGGTTGCCTGGCGGCTCGTTCATCTGGCCGTACACCATCGCCACCTTGGAATTGGCCAGGTTGTCCTTGTCGATGACGCCCGACTCGATCATCTCGTGGTAGAAGTCGTTGCCCTCGCGGGTGCGCTCGCCGACACCCGCAAACACCGAGAGGCCGCTGTACTGCTTCGCGATGTTGTTGATCAGCTCGAGCATGTTGACGGTCTTGCCGACCCCGGCGCCGCCGAACAGTCCGACCTTGCCGCCCTTCGCGAACGGCACCAGGAGGTCGATGACCTTGATGCCCGTGACCAGCAAATCCTGACCGCCGGCCTGCTCGTCGTAAGCGGGCGCGGGACGGTGGATGGGCAGCGTGTCGCTGCCTTGGATCGGGCCCTTTTCGTCCTGCGGCTTGCCGAGCACGTCCATGATGCGGCCCAAGGTACCGCTCCCGACCGGCACGCTGATGCCCTTGCCCGTGCCGGTGACGGCGAGGCCGCGGCGCAGGCCCTCCGACGGGCCCATGGCGATGGCGCGCACGACACCGTCGCCCAACTGCTGCTGAACTTCGAGCGTCAGGTCGACATCATCGAGCTTGAGCGCGTCATAGATCTCGGGGATCTGATCGCGTGGGAACTCCACGTCGATGACCGCACCGATGATTTGCACGATTTTGCCGCTGGACATGATTT
>Ga0182030_10003895_pt1 | contig 31818 bp, 31 predicted proteins | sample 812S3MmetaG_FD_121299 | JGI IMG/M metagenome (GOLD analysis project Ga0182030, IMG submission 121299) | Permafrost microbial communities from Stordalen Mire, Sweden - 812S3M metaG (Illumina Assembly) | ecosystem: Environmental > Terrestrial > Soil > Wetlands > Permafrost | place: Sweden... | reverse complement strand
GTGGGATTGTGCGTGGCGTCGGCGTTGTCGCGGCGATACACGCGGCCCGGCACGATGATGCGCACGGGCGGCGGCTGTTTTTCCATGACGCGAATCTGAACCGAACTCGTGTGAGTTCGGAGCAGTTGGGGATTGGCTGGCTTCGCCAGATAAAAAGTGTCCTGGCTGTCGCGCGCGGGATGGTCGGCGGGCGTGTTCAGCGCGTCGAAGCAATGATACTCGTCCTCGATCTCCGGGCCGTCGGCGACGGCAAAGCCAATTTTTCTGAACGCACGCACGATGTCATCCGTGGCCTGCGTGAGCGGATGCAATTTGCCGAGCGCGCGGCGGCGTCCGGGCAGCGTAAAATCGGTCGGCTCTTTCGGCAGCGCGGCTTTGAGTTCCAATTCCTCGCGGCGTGAAGTGAGCGCGGCTTCGAGTTCCTGCTTGGCGGCATTGATGAGCTTGCCGGCGGCGGGCTTTTCCTCTTTGGAGAGCGTGCCGAGCTGTTTCATCAGCGCGGTGAACTTGCCGTTCGGCCCGATCCACGCGCCTTTGGTTTGTTCCAGCGCGGCGAGGTCGGGCGCGGCTTTGAGTTCGGCCAGCGCGGTTTGTTTGAGCGGTTCAATGTCGTCGAGAAATCCAGCCATAAAGTTTCAAAAAGTTTAGCCGCAAAAGAACACAAAGGACACAAAGAAAAACGGGCGGCCATCGCTGGCCACCCGTTGATTTCAAATTTGAAATTTTAGATTTGAAATGATTTAAGCCTTGGCCAGCGCGGCGCCGGGCTTGGCCTTCAGTGCATTTTTGGCGAGCGTGATGAGTTCGCCAAACGCGGCGGCATCGGTCGCGGCGAGGTCGGCGATGACTTTGCGATCCAGCGCGCACTTGGCGGCCTTGAGGCCTTCCATGAAACGGCTGTAGGTCAGGCCGGCTTCGCGGGCGGCGGCGTTGATGCGAATCTGCCAGAGGTAGCGGTAATTGCGCTTCTTGGTCTTGCGGTCGCGGTAGGCATAGACGCGGCCGTGGTCCACGGCGTCGGACGCGTAGCGGTAGAGTTTGGAGCGCTTGAGGCGGAAGCCTTTGGCGGCGGTTAACATTCTCCCGCGACGTTTGCGGGAGGCTGGTGAATTGGTGACACGCATGGTTCGTTAAATCGTTGATGGTTGAATCGGGAATCGTTCAGTGGCTGAACGGCAGATTTTGGGTGATCCGGTAAAGATCCGTTTTGTCCAAAGTCTTGGCCTTGCCGAGCCGGCGGCGGCGCTTGGCGTTCTTGGACTGGGCGAGGTGGCGTCGGCCGGCGGGAAAGCACGTGGCTTTGCCGGTGGCGGTGATCTTAAACCGCTTGGACACGGATTTTCTGGTCTTAATACCTTTGGGGCGTCGCATAAATTATATTCGTTATAAAAAGAGCGCGAACTTTACCGGTTCGCGCTCTGCCGGGCAAGCGTGAAATGAAAATAAATCGGTGCTTACGGCAGATTGGTGCTGATGGTGAGCGGCAAACCCGCCGGCTTGATCACGTCAATCGGCGCGCCGGCATTGAGCTGGGCCAGCACCGGATCGGTGATGTCCGTGCCGGGGTCGCTGAAAACGACGACCTCGGCGGCGGCGGCGTTGAGCACCGTGCTGTAACCACCGGCCTTGGCCTTGTCGGCGACCGCCTTGCGGATTTCGGTGACGATGTTGCCGCTCATGCGCTGGCTCTTGTCGGCCAACTGCGCCTCGGCCTGCCGCTGGAACTGTTCGAGGGCGGCCTTGTTATTGTTCAGCTCCTTGGCCTTGTCGCCGGCGGCCTGCTTGCGCTTGTCGCGTTCGTCGGCGGAAATGGCCTGGTCGTTGGCCTGGTCCAAAAGCTGTTTGTATTCGGTCTGGGTTTTTTCCAGGCCATCCGCCATATCCTTGATTTCCTTGCGGAGTTCCGCCTTGCTGCTTTCCAAAATGGCCTGGGACTGCTTGGTTTTCCAATAGCCGTCGAACAATTTTTTCATGTCCACGCTGGCCACCTTGGTTTGCGCGGTGGCGGAAACGGCCGTGGCCGCCAGCAGCGCGACGGTCAAAATAGTCAGATACAGTTTTTTCATGGGCGAAAAGGAAAACAGATTTTTCCCGCGATGCCAGCAAAAAATGCCGGATTATGATTTGCGCAGGCGGAAAAACTGCTGGTTGTTGGTCGCCGGCAGGGTGACGTTGTAGGTGCCGTTGCTGAAAACCGGCGGCTGCGGCACCGCCGTCCAACTGCCGGTGGCCAGCAGATTGGTGGTGCTTTCGAGGCTAAAAACCGGCGAAGACCCCGGCCACGTCAGCTTGAAATTGTTGCCAGATTGTTGAGTGATCACCAGCTTCGGCACGGCGGCATTGATCGAAATTTTTGCGATGAACATATCGTTCGTGCCATTGAGAATATTCTGGCGTGCGTCCAGCGTTGGAAAGTTGGTGGATTGCGTCCGGCCGACAACATAGACGGCATCCAGCGGATCCACCGCGATGCCATAGGCAAAATCACTTTGCACCCCGCCGAGATAGGTGGAATAAATAATCTGCGCGGCGTTGTTGGTGAAGGCGATGACAAACGCGTCGCTCAAACCGGAATTGGTGGTGTGCAGAAAGGGCGTGTTGGTGGTGACGTTGACAATCGGGAAATTTGTGGAACTGGCAGTGCCGGTCACAAATACATTGCCATCCGGCGCGACCGCCACGGCGGTGGCGAAATCGTTGCCGTAGCCGCCAAACATCACCGAGTAGCCGAGGTGCGTGTTGGTGCCGTCCCAGGTGATCTGCGAGAGAAAGGCATTGGTGAAATACGCAAAAACACCCGCCGTGTTGGTGTGAACAAATGAAGGCGAGTTCGTGCCGTAGCTCGTCAGCACATTGGTGGTGTAGGGAAAATTTGTCGAAACCGTCCCGCCGACAACATAGGCGTTGCCGCCCGCATCCACCGCCAAGCCGAAGGCTTGATCGTTGTTGGTGCCGCCGAGGAAGGTGGAATAAACCAGCCCGCCGAAATTCGGCTGGAACTTGCTGACAAACACATCAAACGCCCCGGTGGCATTGGTCGAACCGTTGAGATGCTTGAAGCCGGCCAGCGCGTTGGTGGTCGGAAAATTGGTTGAACCGGTGAAGCCGGCCACATAAATGTTGCCCGCCGGGTCCAGCGCGATGCCGGTGGCCTGGTCATAATTGAGGCCGCCAAGATAGGAGCTGTAATTGAGATTGGTGCCGCCGGGCGCAATGGCCGCGACGAACGCATTGGCGTTGACATAAAGCGAATTGGTGCAGGCCAGTTTTTTTTGCAGCGCCGTGGCGGTGCAGGGAAAATTGGTGGAGTAAGTGTAGCCGGCGACATACGCGACGCCGCTGCTGTCCACCGCGATGGCATTGCCGATGTCAGCGGCATTGCCGCCGAGGTAGGTGGAATAAACCAGGCGTGAACCATTGGTGTTTAATTCCGCAACGAAAGCATCCACGGGATAATATCCCAATTTCGGAATCGGACTGCCGGCGATTTGCCCGAACAACGCGTTGGTCGTCGGAAAATCCGGCGACTCCGTGTAGCCGGTGACATAGGCGTTGCCATTGGCATCCACGGCCAGGCCGAGCGCGGATTCATTGTCGGTTCCGCCCAGATAAGTGAAATAGACAAGGTTGCTGCCGGTGTAATCAAACTTCGCCACGAACGCATCGCCATTAATTATTCCGCCATGGAAATTGGTCTGGAACGCGCCGGCGGTGGCCAGCGGAATGCCGTTGCTGAACGTGGTCGAAAGCGTTTCGCCCGCGATGTAAATATTTCCGCTGCCGTCCAAAGCCACCGCGTGCGCCACCTCGCCGTAATTGCCGCCGAAGAAAGTCGCGTAGCTCAACACCGGATCAATCACCAGCGGCTCGCGGCGGTCATAATTGCCGACCGAAAATGCCGCCGTGTGCGCGTCCAGAATTTTGTAGCTGGCCGCGACTTCCTGCCGCTGCCCGCGAACGGTCTGGTAGGCAACCGGCGGGTGCTGGACCATTTCGCCGCCGTTCAGGCTGACGACCAGTCCGCCCTGCGGATTCACGGAAATTTTTTCCGCGCCGCCAAAACGGAGGGCGATCACGTTTGGATTCACGCCGGCGGCGAGATTAAAATCGTATTCCAGTTGCCGCTGGTTGCCGTAATAAACCACGCTGACGCCGGGATAAATTTGTTCGACGCGCACTTGGGCAAACAGCGCCACGCCGGACTGCCACTGGGCCGGATTGCCGCCCCGGAGGCAGTTGATTTTTCCGGCCAGTTCCGCGCCGCCGGAAATCCGCGCGGAAGCGTCGGCACCGACGAATTGCATGGCGCAGGAGGCAATCAGGCCGCCGGCTTTGCGCAGGACAAATTGCGCCTGCGCCGGGCCGATCAGAAATTCCGAATCGGTGCCGCGCGCGATGAATTGCGAACCCGTGCCTGCCGGTCCGCCGGCTTCAAAGCCAAGCGGGCGGCTGCCGAGATTCATCGCAGTTTGCGCGGATGAACCGAGCACTGTCAGGCCGGCCACGAGGCCGACACCCAAAAACTGTTTCAAAAAAAGGTTCATATTAAAATTCACGGTTCCAACCGACGCCAAACTGGAACTGGCCGCTGCTGCTGTTGTAACTGTCGTGGCTGATGGGAATGCCGTAGTCCAGCCGCAGCGGGCCGAGGTGCGGAATATTCAGGCGCACGCCAAAACCCCAGTTGTCGTCATAGCTGCCGGAGAACGAATAGGACTGCGCCGACACCGCGCCGATGTCGTAAAACAGGGCGAAGCGGAGGCCGATGCCACCGTCCTTTTCCAAGATTGGCACGCTGTATTCGAGGGTGCCAAACCAGTAGCTGTCGCCGCCAATCGGTTCGTTGGGAACGCTCGGAGCCGTGGGATCAAACGCCTCGCGCGGCGCGATGTTGCGGAATTTGAAACCGCGCAGCGAATACATGCCGCCGAGATAATAGCGGTCGTAGAATGGCACGTCGCCGCCTTCCAGGCTGTCGGCGACGCCGGTGCGGCCGCCGGCTTCGATGACGTGGCCCTTGAAAAATCCGGGGAAATACCAGGCGGAAGTCAGCTCGACCTTGTAAAAAGTTTTGCTGCCGTTGCTGAATTCGCTGGAAATTTCCGAGCGCTGGCCGTGATTGGGCAGTTGCGAGCTGTTGCGCGTGTCGTAGGCGAGCGAACCGCCGATGCGCTGGTAGAATGAGTCGCCGGTTTCATCCAGAATCGTCTGCGGCACATTGCGGGGCGTATTGACCGGCGGCGTGTGCTGAATATCGTGATACCCGCTGTTCAGCGAAATGCCCACGTCTTCCACCGTGTAGTGGATGCTGCCGATGAGAAAATCGCTGCCGAGCGCGCGGGTGAGGCTCAACTTCGCGCCGGTGCGGGTCTCGTCGTAAATGTTGTTGGGACTTTCAAAATCAAGCTGGTGGCGGTAGAGATCCACGCCGAACGACAGCTTGCGGTTGAGGAACCATGGTTCAATGAACGACAGCTCATAGTCCTGCCGCTGGGTGCCCATCTGCACGCGGAGCCGGATTTTTTCGCCGCCGCCGGTGAAATAAGGCGGGTGGAACAAATCAAAATTGCTCTGCGAAACTTCCGCGTAGCCGACGAGCGCATCCACGGAACTGAAGCCCGCGCCGACGGTGAAGTTGCCGGTGTTCTGTTCGCTGACATTGACCACCACGTTTTTCCGGCCGGCAATGGGCGGGTCGGTGGGTTCGGGCCGGATGTCAACCTTTTCAAAAAATTGCAGCCCTTCCAGGCGCTGCTTGCTGATTTTGACGCGCACCATGTCGAGGACGTCGCCGGGCGAAATCGCCAGTTCGCGGCGGATGACCTTGTCCTTGGTTTTCAAGTTGCCGCGGATTTCGACTTTCTGGGCGTAGGATTTCTGGCTGTCTTCAATCGCGAATTCCAGATCCATCGTGCTGTTTTCCAAATTGGGCACGCGCGTGACGCGCAGCGCCTGTCCCTCGGAAATTTCGAGATAGCCTTTGCTGCCGTAAAAATCCTGGACGGCCTCGGTGTCCTTGGTCAGCCCGTCGGGCGTGAACACATCGCCCGCATCCATCGGCAGGGCGTGGGTGCCGAGCTTGCCCTTCAAATGTTCATTATTGTGGACGGTTTGCAGGCCCTTGAGAATTTCCGCGTCGGTGAAAATTTTGTTGCCGGTGATTTTCACGGAGCCAACCTTGTATTGGCGGCCCTCATAAACGTAAAATTTCACGTTCATGGAATTGGGCGTCGGCCGGTCCAGCTTCGTGTCCTTGATTTCAAAATCCAGATAGCCGTGGTTGCGGTAGTATTCCGCCAGCCGGTCGCGGTCGCCGTCAAATTCTTCCTGCTGAAAATAGCCGCTGCCGGTGAGCCACGAAAACGACCAGCGCCGCGTGGTCTTCAACTCCGAGCGCAGTTCCTTTTGCGGAAAGGCCGTTGCGCCGAGAAATTCCACATTCTTGATTTTGACCTTGGGGCTTTCCTCGATGTGAAACGTCACGATGCCGTGCCCGGTGACCTCCTCGATGTTCAGCACATATTTCACCTGCGTGTCGGCCAGGCCGTATTTTTCATACAGCTTTTTCATTTCCTGCACGTCGGTGAACAGTTTCTGCTCGTCCAGCGGTTCGCCGGTCTTGACGGTGATTTTTTTCTTCAGCTTCGAATCGCTCACCTTTTTGTTGCCTTCGAGCTTGATCTCCGTGATGCGCGGGCGGACCTGAATGATGTAGGTCAGCACCACGCCGCCGTCGGCTTCCTGATCCACCGAGACGCGGATGTTGTAAAACTGGCCGGTGCCGTAAAGCGAATGCACATCATCCTGCGTCATGCCCGGCAGGTAACTGGTGCCGGGCTTGAGCTTGATGTTCGAGCGGATGAACTCTTCGCTGACCGACGCCGGCCCGACGAACTTGATGTCCACGCGGTCAATTTTTGGTCCCGTGCTCTGCGCCCACGCGGCGGTCGCGCAGCCCAGAATCATGGAGACTCCCAGAGGTCGAATGATGGATTTCATGGTTTATCTGCCACCCGGCACGTCGTCATCGCTGAATTTTGCCGCGCTTTCAAAGCGCGTGTATGGTTTCAAGAATGTCAAATTTACATCGCCGGTCGGCCCGTTGCGCTGCTTGGCGATCAACAGGTTCACCGCCACGCCGTCGTTTTCATCCGGCGTCGTGCCGTCTTCTTCATCGCCGGCGTTCGGCTTGTAAAGCAGCCCGACCAAGTCCGCGTCCTGCTCGATGGAACCCGACTCGCGCAGATCGCTCAACCGCGGCTTGCGGCTCTTGTCTTTTTCCAGCTCGCGGTTCAACTGGCTCAACACAATCACCGGCACGTTCAATTCCTTCGCCAAGGCCTTGATGCCGCTCGAAATGTCGGCAATTTCCTGCTGGCGGTTTTCCTGCGAACGCCGCGCAGTAGAGTTTAGAAGCTGCAAATAGTCAATGACAAACAGCTTGATGCCGTGCTGCTGGTGCATCCGCCGCGCCCGCGCCCGCAACTGCAAAATGGAAAGCCCCGCCGTGTCGTCAATCAGCAGCTTCGCCCCCGCCAGCCGCCCGCTCGCCGTCATCAGCTTCGGAAAATCCGACTCGCTCATGAAGCCGTCGCGGATGCTCCGCATATTGACCCGCGCCAGCGAACACAACATGCGCAAGATCAGCGACGACGCGCTCATTTCCAAACTGAACACCGCCACCGGCAAACCCAGTTCCAACGCGACGTGTTCGGCGATGTTCATGGCCAAGGACGTTTTGCCCATCGAAGGCCGCGCCGCGACGATGATCATTTCGCCGCCGTGCAAGCCGTCCGTCATCTTGTCCAAATCCGGAAAGCCCGTGGCCACGCCGCTCAACTCGCCTTTGCGGTTGAAAAAATGCTCGATCGTCACCAGCGCCTCGTTCACCAGCTTCTTGACATCCTTCACCTCGTTCTGCTCGCGCGATTCGTTGACGTGCAGGATTTCCTTTTCCACCTCGTCCAGCAGCGCCTCCACGTCGCCCTCATAATCATAAATGCGCCCAACCACGCCGCTGCAAGTTTGAATCAATTTCCGCAGCAGGTATTTTTCGCGGGTTTTTTCGAGATAATACGAAAGGTTGGCCGCGCTCGGCACCGCATCCTGCAACTGGCTCAAATATGCGATGCCGCCGACCTGCTCCAAAAGCTGCCGGTCCTTGAGATTCTGCTGCACCGTGATGAGATCAATCGGCTGGCGCGCATTGAACATTTCCGACAATGTCTCGTAAATCGTCTGGTGTCGCAGATCGTAAAAAGCCGACTTGCCGTCGTCCTTGAGTTTCTCAATGCACTCGCCGATACACTGGTTCGGGTCCAGCAGCGTGCAGCCCAGCACGCCCATTTCCATCTGAATGTCGTGCGGCGGCAGCCGGTCAACGGCGGCGATGTCACGCTGCGTCGAGTTTTTTTGCCGGCGCGGTCTCTTCAAGTCCACGCCCGCGCCAGCGTGTTCGGATACGGAATCAATCATAAAATTTGATCTGTTTTTTGGCTTTCAAGGAGACCTCAAGCTTTGTTGGACCAATCTTCCAGAAAATACTTTTTCGCCCAGTTTGGGGTTTCCATTTTAAGAATGCGAACCCAGATGACTGGGCGTATTCCTGGCAGAGATTCGGTCCAGCGGGAACAATCTTGCTGGTCGGCCTCTGAAATCAGGTCGGTTGCACACCGTCCGCCATGCAGCGTGTGATTCTGGCCGATGGAAAGGAACATGACTCCGGCAAGGGCCGAGTCGAAATGTTCAAAACGGCAAAAAAGTTTTCCTCCAAGCACTCGGCAGTCGTAATAATGTCCCGTGATTTTTCCCGGGTTGCCGAAAGAATAGGGAATCAAAAGCTTTCCATTTACCACTCTTGCACAGGTGACTGCACCGGAAGGATTCGTTGCCAGCCACATTCCCTCGAATGGCAGAAATCTGGCGGTGTTTGTGTTTTCATACGAATCAATCATGGCGCACAGAATCGCCGCTGGGAAAACGGCGGCAAGACAAAGTTGTTTTTGTTGTTCACAAAATTATTCGCCGACTCCATTGCCAATTAAAAAAACGCAAACGAATTCGGCCTCGGAAGAAATCTTTATTTTCAATTGAAGCGGGAGCGGCTGCGGCACCACCAAACACCGTGAGCACGTCCGGCGGCAGCTCGTCCTCCAAAAAATCAGCCATGCTGCCCGGCCTACAATTTCTCCGGCTGTTTCATCAGCGCGGCGATGCGTTGCAGCAGTCGCCCCGCCGCGCCGCCGTCGAGCACGCGATGGTCAAAGCTCAACGTGAGATTCGCCTCCAGCACCGGCACGAACTGGCCTTTCGCCTCGTCCCAATGCGGCATTTTGCGGCCCGCGCCGAGACCGAGCACGAGCGTCTGTTCCGGCAGCGGAATCGGCGTGGCCCAGACCAGGCCGAACGTGCCGAAGTTCGTCACGGTGGCGACGGAACCGCCGGTGGCGTCCGCCGGCAATTTTCTTTGCCGCGCGAGTTCCACCAGTTCGTCGTAGCGCAGGACGAGTTCCTTCAAAGTTTTATTGTCCGCGCCGCGAATGACCGGCACCAGCACGCCGTCCTCGGCCTCGACGGCGAAGCCCACGTCAATCGCGGACGGATGCACGATATTGCTGCCGACCAGCCGGCCGGCCACCGCGCTGTTTTCGGCCAGCGCCACGGCGAGCGCGCGCAGGGCGTAAAGCGCCGGGCCGGGTTTGGGATCGCAGGTTTTGCGGTGCGCCAGCACGGCATCCAGTTGCACCGGCAGGCCGACGGTGGCGATTGGGCGCGTCCAACTGCGGCGCATCGCGTCGGCCACGGCCACGCGCATGGACGAGGCCTGGCTCAACTTCTGTTTGTCCAGGTGCGTCATGAACTTTTCAAAATCCTCGACGGTCACGCGTCCGGCCGCGCCGCTGCCCGCGATGCCCGCGAGATCGGCGGTGCTCAAGCCGAGTTCGTGCATCCGCGCCTTGAGCCGGGGCGACATGTAGCTGGCACCGGTGGCATTGGCGGGCACGGGCAAACCGCGAACCGTCGGCTGCACGCCGGAACCGGCGGCGCTGGTGCTGCGGGAAAGCTGTTCGGTGTCGCCGCTTTTCGGCGGTGGCGGCACATCCACGCCGAAGCGCGCGGCTTCCTCGGCGGTGGTTTCAATCTGGCCCAGCACGGCGCCGACGGCGTAACTCTCATGCAACTGCGCGGTGAACTTCACCATGCTGCCGCCGCACGGCGCGGTGACATTCATGGTGGCCTTGTTGGTTTCCACCTCGATCAAATCCTGGCCGGCCTCGATGCGGTCACCGGGTTGCACGAGAAAATGAATAACGGCGGCTTCGGCGATGGATTCGCCGAGCTGCGGCATGATGATGGGAATGGAGGGCATGGAAATTTTTGTTTTATGATTTTCGATTTTCGATTTTCCCGGTCATTGGCGCAAAAGATTTCTCGCCGCCGCCGCGACGCTGCGGGCGGTGGGCCGGTGCGCGGCCCACAAATTCGGATGATACGGCACGGGCGTGTCCTTGGCGTTGAGCCGCTGCGGCGGCGCGTCCAGCAGACCGTAGCCTTCGGCGGTGACGCGGGCGATGACTTCCGCCGTCACGCCGCCCCACGGCCACGCTTCGCCGACGCACAGCAGCCGGCCGGTGCGCGCCACGCTGGCAACGATGGTGTCGGTGTCCAGCGGCTTCACCGAACGCAGGTCCACGACTTCGATTTCCCAGCCTTCGGTGGCGAGTTCGGTGGCGGCAGAGAGCGCCTCGTGAACCATCGCGCTGTAAGTCACGATGGTCAGGTCGCGGCCTTCGCGGGCGATGCGGGCCTTGCCAATGGGCAGCGCCTCGCTCGGCAATTTGTCGGCCTTGAGATGGTAATAAAGAAATTTGTGTTCGCAGAAAATCACCGGGTCATTGATCGCCACGGCGGCGAGCAGCATGGAATAAGCATCCTCAACCGTCGCCGGCGTCAGCACGACGAGGCCGGGATAATGCGCGTAAATCGCCTCGATGCACTGGCTGTGAAACGGCCCGCTGCCAGACGTGCCGCCGAACGGCAGCCGCACGGTGATGGGACACGAAACCTGCGTGCGCCAGAACAGCGTCGCGGCCTGGTTGACGATCTGGTTGAAGCCGACGGTGGAAAAATCCGCGAACTGCATTTCGATAATCGGCCGCAAACCTTCAATCGCCGCGCCGACGGCCAGGCCGACCATCGCGTCCTCGCTGATGGGCGCGTCGAGCACGCGGCCGGGAAATTCTTTCGCCAGATTTTTCGTGGCCTTGAACGCGCCGCCGAACGCGCCGACATCCTGGCCGTAAATGAACACGCGCGGATCATCGCGCAAGGCGTGGGCCTGCGCTTCGCGGATGGCTTCGAGATAGGTTATGCTCATTCGTTGAACCGTTAAAATTGTTAAATCCGTTGGATCGTTGAATTGTGAACCGGTTTAACAATTCAACCTCTCGCTTCACGCCCTTCGGTCAAATGTTCCGTGGCGAGCGCCGTCCATTCCTCCGCGAACGGATCGGGCGCGGGTTCGCGCTGGGCTTGCGCGACGGCTTCCTCGATTTCACGAATCGCCTCGCTGCGCCAGACGGCGAATTGCGCGGCGTCGGCAAAATTTTTCTGGAGCAAAATCTCCTCGGCGAGTTTCAGGCAGTCGCGGCCGAGCGGGGAATTTTTCAGTTCCGGCAGGATGTAGCCGGCGTCGTCGTGTTCGCCGTGGCCGCATAGGCGGAGCAGGCTGGCGACGACGAGCTGCGGGCCGTGGCCGGCGCGGGCGCGGGCGACGGCATCACCCAGCGTTTCCAAGCACGCCGACAAATCGGTGCCGTCCACGGAATGCGCGGTGGCACCGTAACCCACGGCCTTGTCGGTGAGGTCGGCGCAGGCGAACTGGCGCGCGTTCGGCGTGGAATAGGCAAATTGATTGTTGGCGACAACGAGGACGAGCGGCAGTTTTTCGACGGCCGCCTGGTTTAGCGCCTCGTGAAAAGAGCCGGTAGAAGTCGCGCCTTCGCCGAGGCAAACCGCGCCGACGGTGCCGGGAATGCCTTTCAGCCGGCGCGCAAAAAGAATTCCGTTCACGACCGAAATCATCGCGCCGAGGTGGCTGATCATCGGGAGCAGACCTTGCTGCGGCCGGCCGCGATGGACATTGCCGTCGCGCCCGCGCATCGGGCCGAGCGCGGAGCCAAGGTAAGTGCGGACAGCGTCGATGACCGGTTCGCCAAAGGCCAGACGGCCGGCGGCATCGCGGATGAGCGGGGCGAACACGTCGGATTTTTTCAGGGAAAAACCGGTGGCGGCGCTCAAGGCTTCCTGGCCGCGCCCCAGAAAAACGCCGCCCTGGATTTTGCCGGCGCGGTAGAGCGCGGCAAATTTTTCATCCAGCAACCGCGCCCGCAGCATAAAGCGATAGGCGGCGAGATGCGCCTCGCGCACGGTGCCCGCCTGATCGGCGGCGCGCGGCCCGGTGACAGTTTGCAGCATGGGCGCAGTTTATCGCCGCGCGCACAGGCCAGCAATAATTCTTTCGGCGGCGGATGAAAAAAAACGTCTGGCTGGCCGGCGCAAAATTTGCTACCTACAGTGCCCGCGTCCAGTCTGTGCGTTTGGCGCGAACGACATGAGCCAACTGAAATACCAAGTTCTGCTGCTGGGCACCGATGCCCGGCTGGCCGAGGCGTTGCTGCAACTGATCCGGCTGGACGGCGGCAATCTCGGTTTCGTCGGCAACTACGCCGACGCGTTGAGTCATGCGCTAAACCATCCGCCCGACCTGGTGCTGCTGGATGTAAAATCCGCCGAAGTGGAGTGCCTGAATTTGCTGCGGCAGTTCAAACATAACCCGACGGCGCATCCGGCGTTCACCATTGCGCTGGCACCGGCGGGCGACAGCACGCCGGTGTTGCGGGCGTTTGACCAGGGGTTGACTGAATTCATCCAACTGCCGTTTGAAAGCAGCCTGTTCCGCGCCCGGCTGCGCAGCGCCGTGCAGACGAAGCGGCAACTGCATGATTTGGTCCGCCGCCAGCAGGAACTCACCGAGGCCTGCCGCGCCGCCGAGGCCAATTCGCGGGCCAAGTCGGAATTCCTCGCGGCCATGAGCCACGAAATCCGCACGCCGATGAACGGCGTCATCGCCATGACCGGCCTGATGATGGACACCCCGGTGACGCCGGAACAACGCGGTTATCTGGAAACCATTCACAACAGCAGCGAGTCACTGCTGAAAATCATTAACGACATTCTCGACTTTTCCAAAATCGAGGCCGGCAAGATGGAACTGGAGCGGCGCGCGTTTGACCTGCGCGCCAGCATTGAGGAGTCGCTGGATTTGTTCGCCTCGCGGGCGCTCGACAAACAATTGGACCTGGGCTATGAAGCGGACGACGCGATTCCCGCACTGGTCGAGGGCGACGCGCAACGGCTGCGCCAGGTGCTGGTGAACCTGCTCGGCAACGCGATTAAATTCACCGAGCGCGGCGACATTTTCATCAAGGTGCAAAAACTCACGCCGGTGCCGGCCGACGCGGAAAATCCGGCGGCGCTGCGGCTGCATTTCATCGTGCGCGACACTGGCATCGGCATCCAGCCCGACCGGCTGGCGCGGCTGTTCCGGGCGTTCACGCAGGCGGATGTTTCCACCGCCCGCAAATACGGCGGCACCGGTCTGGGCCTGGCCATCAGCCGCCGGCTGGTGGAATTGATGGGCGGCCGGATGTGGGCGGAAAGCATGCCGGGCGAAGGCTCGACGTTTCATTTCACCTTGAAAGTCGGCGCGGCTCCGGCCTCCGCGCCGCCGCCGCACGCCACCCGATTACCCCGGCTGGCGGACCTGAAAATTTTAATTCTGGACGACAATGCCAACAGCCGCAATGCGCTGTTTGAACAATGCCGGCGCTGGGGGTTGCAGCCGAAGGCGGTGGAAACGGCCGCGCAGGCGATGGAACTGTTCCGCAACGGCGCGGCCTTCGACATCGCGCTGGTGGATTTGCATCTGCCCGGCCCCGACGGCCACACGGTGGCGGTGGAACTGCAAAAATTTCCCGCCGCCGCCATGCTGCCCATCGTGCTACTGACGCCGCTGGGCCAAAAATCCGGCGGCGCGGACGAGTCGCGCGTGATGTTCGCCCACACGGTGGCAAAACCGATCAAGCCCGCGCTGCTCGCCGCCGCGCTGGAACGCGCGCTGTTGAGTCCGCGCATTCCCACGCGGACGCCGGAAGCCCCGAGGCCGGAGCCGGCGCTGGCCGCGCGGCTGCCGCTGCGCATTTTGCTGGTGGACGACAACGCGATCAACCAGAAGGTCGCCGTCCGCATTTTGCAGCAGATCGGCTACCAGCCGGAAACGGCGGACAACGGCCGCGAGGCGCTCGAAATGCTCGATGACCGGCCGTTCGATTTTATTTTCATGGACGTGATGATGCCGGAAATGGACGGGCTGGAGGCCACCCGGTTGTTGCGCAAACGCCAGATGATCGGGGAGCAAAAAAATTACCAGTCGCGCATCATCATCGTGGCCATGACCGCGCACGCCATGCAGGGCGACCGCGAAAAATGCATTGCCGCCGGCATGGATGACTACCTGTCCAAGCCCGTCCGCCCGAAAGACGTGCGCGACATGATTGAAAAATGGGCCGGCAAAATCATGCCGGAAATCAAGGAACCACAGGTGGCGCCCCCCGTCAACCCCGCCGACGAACCGCCGGTGGACATGGAGCGGATGACGGATTTGACCGATGGCAACCATGACAATTTGCGCGAGCTGGTGGAAATGTATCTCAAGCAGACGCACAAGCAGTTCGGGCAGCTCGCGGCGGCCATCCGCGACGGCCAGGCCGACGACGTCCGCCGCGTGGCGCACAGCGGTGCCGGGGCCAGCGCCACGCTGGGCATGACGCGCCTCGTGCCGCAGTTGCGCGCCTTGGAAAAATTGGGCGCGTCCGGCACCTTGACGGGCGCGGAACAAATTTGTGAAGAGGCGGTGAAAGAGTTTGACCGCATCCGCGAATTTTTGAAGGCGCAGCCGGAACTGACCGCCACCGTAACCCACCTCGTTTTAACATGAAGAAAATTCTGATCATTGAGGACGACCAGATCGTGGCCAATGTCTATCGCAACAAGCTGGCGGTGGAAGGCTACAAGGCCGAAGTGTCGCCCGACGGGGAAAGCGGCCTGAAAGTCATGCGGACGTTCAAGCCGGATTTGATCATTCTGGATCTCATGCTGCCCGGCATTTCGGGCGTGGACGTAATGAAGGAAATCCGCGCCGAGCCGGATTTCGCGAAAGTGCCGGTGATTGTTTTTTCCAACACCTACATGACCAACCTGATTCAGGAGGCGTGGCGGGCCGGAGCCAACAAATGCCTGTCCAAATCCAATTGCACTCCCAAGGACGTCATTGACGTTGTGCGCCACACCATCGGCGACAGCGGTGCCATGTCCCCGGCGCAACCGTCCATGGCTCAGCCCGAAATCACTCTTTCAGCGCAACTCACCGGCGGCAACGACGCGGAATTCCAGGCGGAACTGCGCCGGACCTTCATCGAAAATTTGCCGGCCACGCTTTACGCATTGCGCACCGGCCTGCAAGCGCTCGTCAAAGCCGAAAACGAAATGATCCGGCTCAAACAAGTCTATGAGCTTTACCGCCAGGTCCACGCGCTCAACGGCAACGCCGGCCTCGCCGGCCTCGCGCAGATTGCCCACATGGCGTCCGCTTTCGAGGCGCTGCTCAAGGAGGTTTACGAAAAACCCAAGAACATCAACGCCTCCAGCATCCGCACGATTGCGTCGGCGGTGGATTTTCTCGGCATCCTCTTCGACAAGGGCACGCTGCCGGACAAACAGGAGATTCCCGTCACTAAAATCCTGGTCGTGGACGATGAGGCCATTTCCCGCCGCGCCATTGTTTATGCCCTCGAAAAAGCCCGGCTCAAATCCATCAACGTCGAGGACCCGGAGCAGGCTTTGCAGTTGCTTGCGGAAAACGAGTTCGACCTCGTCTTCCTCGACGTGGACATGCCCGGCATGAGCGGCTTCGAGCTGTGCGCCAAGCTCCGTGCCCTGCCCCAACACAAAAAAACGCCCGTCGTTTTTGTCACCAGCCTGAATGACTTTGACAACCGCACCAGTTCCACGATGGCCGGCGGCAATGACTTCATCGGCAAGCCGTTTCTCTTCATCGAGCTGACCGTCAAGGCGCTCATCCACGTCATGCGCAACAAACTCCAGTCCAACCGGCTCAAATAATCCGGCGTGAAAAAGTGGAAGTTAATTTTACCGGTCGCGCTCGGCATTTTTGCCGTGCTGCAACTGTTCAACCCCGCGCGCACCAATCCGCCGGTGAAAAAAGATTTTCTCGCCGCCGCCAAACCGCCGGCGGAAATCACCGCCAGTTTGCGCGCCGCGTGCTACGACTGCCACTCGCACGAAACCATCTGGCCGTGGTATGCGCACGTCGCGCCGGTTTCGTGGCTTGTCGTTTCGGACACGACCGAAGGCCGCGAGCATTTGAATTTTTCCGACTGGCCGGACGAGCCGGATCGCGCCGCGAAAAAACTGGACCGCATCAACGAAGTGCTCGATTACCGCGAAATGCCGCCGAAAAAATACACGCTCATTCACGCCGACGCGCGGCTCACCGAAACGCAGCGCAAAGAAATCATGGATTGGACCGGAGCCGCTGCGGAAAAAATGCGCGCGGCCATCAATAATTAACCGATGCTCCACAGCGAATTCATTCCCGCCGCCGAAAAAAATTCCCGCCGCCTCTTCGTCTGCCTGCACGGCCTCGGCGATTCGATTGAAGGCTGGCGCTGGCTGCCCGGCGCGCTCGCTTTGCCGGAGATGAATTATCTCCTCGTCAACGCGTCCGACAAATATTACGGCGGCTATTCGTGGTTCGATTATCCCGGCGACATCGCGCCCGGCATTCATCGCAGCCGCAAATTGCTGTTTGAACTGCTCGACGATTTGCGTGCGAAAAAATTTCCCGCCAACCAGATCACGCTCGGCGGTTTTTCGCAGGGCAGCCTCATGTCGCTCGAAACCGGCCTGCACTATCCGCACCGGCTCGCCGGCATCATCGGCCTGAGCGGCTGGGTGTTTGAAATCGAAAATTTAATCCGCGATCTCACGCCCGTCGCCAAATCGCAACGCCTGCTGGTCACGCATGGCCACTTCGATCCGCTGCTGCCCTTCGCCGCGTCGCGCCGCCAAATCCAGCAGCTTCAGGCCGCCGGCCTCGACATCACTTGGCGCGAATATCCCAAGGAACACACGATTCACGGCGAGGAGGAAATCGCCGCCATCCGCGAATTCGTGCGCGCGGGCTACCAAACGGATTGATGGATTGGTGGATGAATGGGTGACGCGGGGCAAATCCAATAATCCACCAATCCAGCCAGCCATCAATACACTCGGCGCTCATGCCTTCAATTCGCGGTTTGCGCCGGGCATCCAGATTTGTTCCGGGCGCGGCTGTCCGGCGGTCTGCCAGTCCATCGCGTTTTCCACGGCTTCGCGCATCTTGGCGAACCACCATTGCGCCCGCGCCATGCGCTGTTCGCGCCGCCGCCCGAAAATGCGGGTCTGCGTGCCGTTGAATCCGAGTTCGAGTTGTTCGTTGGTCGTCATAATTTGACTTTCTTTCGACGCCATCCTCGCACGGAGGGTTGGACATTGGCTGTCCAACCTAGAAAATAATCAGGAAAAGTTTTTTGAAGAATCTTGAAGAAAACCTCGAACGCCGGTGCAAAATAAAATCAGCGGATCTCCACCACGTCGCCCGGTTCCAGCGGAATGGCCACGCCGTTCAGCAAAACTTTCGGGTCCAGCGCCGCGCTCTCGCCCGCCCGCGTGAGAATGATCTGACTTGGCTCGTGCAAGCCGATGTAATTCGCCGTCGCAATCGCCTGCGTCAGCGTCAGGCCGGCCACCCACGGCACCGTCGGATTTTGCACTACGCCGACAATGGTGACGCCCGGCGACGACGCCGACTGCTGCCGCAATGCCGCGTTCTGCCCGGCGAGAAAGGCGTTCTGCTCCTTCAACCGCGCCTGCGATCGCGTCGTGCAGCCGACCGCCGTCACTGCCACCAGAAAAATGACGAACCAAGTTTTCATCCAATAGTTAAGCAATCCAACACGGCGCCGCAAATTAAGTTGCGCGAAAATCTATTTTTCCGGCGCGGCCAGCGAACTTTTCCACGCCGCCACCGCCGACTTGATTTCCGCCGCGCAGTTCGCTTTTGGTTTCACAAAACGCGGCGTGAACCAGGGGAAACTTCCGATCAAATCCTGCGTCACCAGAATCTGCCCGTCGCAGTCCGGCCCGCTGCCGATGCCGATGGTCGGAATGGAAATCTTTTCGGAAATTTCCTTCGCCACCGGCGGCGTCACCAATTCCAACACAATCGCAAACGCGCCCGCGCCGGCCAGCGCTTTGGCGTCATCGAGCAGCTTTTGATGTTCCGCGTCCGGTTTGCCTTTGATGTGATAGCCGCCTTCTTCCAAAACGTGCTGCGGCAACATTCCCAAATGACCGCAAAAAGGAATTCCCGCCGCCACGATGGCTTTCACCTGCGGCAGAATTTCGCGTCCGCCTTCCGCCTTCACAAATTCCGCGCCGGCGGCGGCGAGTTTTTTGGCGTTGGCCACCGCCTCGGAAACCGTCTCGTAACTTTTGAACGGCAAATCGCCGCCGAGCAGCGCCTTGGTTTTCGCGCGCGCGGCGGCGCGGATATGATGCTCCATTTCCGCCATCGTCACCTGCGTCGTGTCCGGATAGCCGAGCACCACCATGCCGACGGAATCGCCGACGAGCAGCAGCGGCACGCCCGCCTCGTCCAGCAGCTTTGCCATCGGAAAATCATACGCCGTGAGCGCGGCAATTTTCTCGCCACGCGCCTTCATCGCACAAATCGTCTCGGTGGTGACTTTTGAGGAATTCATTTTAGAGGCACAGATGGGCACAGATTAACACAGATAAAACCAAAGCCGAAACTGCCGATGTTTTTTTCCAAATCTATGTTTCATCTGTGTTTATCTGTGGCTAAAACTTTCCACCAGTTCCTCCGGCGTGGTCACTGCCGTGCCGACTTTGCCGACGACGATGCCGGCGGCGTGGTTCGACAAAATCGCCGCTTCAATCGGCGACGCGCCCGCCGCAATCGCCAGCGTGAAGCTCGCAATGACCGTGTCGCCCGCGCCGGAAACGTCGAACACTTCCTGCGCGACCGTGGGAATGTGGAACGGCTTTTGCCCGCGCTGGCACAGCAACATTCCGAATTCGCCGAGCGTAATGAGCAGCAGCGCCGGCCGCAGTTCGTTGAGCAGACGTTCCGCGACGAGCATCAGATTTTTGTCCGCAAACGGATTGGCGTTTTTCGTTTCGTCCGGCAAATCCGCCAGCTCAAACGCCTCTTTCCGGTTCGGCGTAATGAGCGAAAGATTGCTCAAATCCAGATGATGCACCGGCTTCGGGTCGAGGCTCAGCCACACGCCGCGCGCGTGGCAGAGCGATTTGATTTCGTTCAGCAGCGGTTGCGTCACGACGCCTTTGCCGTAATCGCCGACAATAACCGCGTCGGCTTGGGGAAGTTTTGATTTCAATTCGGCCAGCAAACTGCCGGTCAATTTTTCGTCCAAGCCGTCGCGCGTCTCGCGGTCAATCCGCACGACCTGCTGCTGGTGCGCGACAATGCGCGTTTTGACGCTGGTGTGCCGCGCGGAACTTTTCACGAGGCCAGAGCAGCCGATATTTTGCTCGTCCAAAAGTTTTTTCAATTTGCGGCCGGCGTCGTCGTTGCCAATCGCGCCGAACAGCTCCGCCGGCGTGGCGAGCGAAACGAGATTTCGCGCGACGTTCGCCGCGCCGCCGGGCATGAAGCTCTCGCGACTGAATTCCACCACCGGCACCGGCGCTTCCGGCGAAATGCGCGACACGCCGCCCCAGATGAATTGATCCAGCATCACGTCGCCGACGACGAGGACGCGGGCCTTTTGCGCGGCGGCCAGAATCTGCCGGGCACGCGCAGCGGAAAGTTTATTTGCACTCATTTTATTTTAGCCACAGATGAAACACAGATTGAACACAGATGAAAACAAAAACCTTTGAAAGTAAATCATCTGTGTTTCATCTGTGAAAATCTGTGGCTCAAGAAATTCAATTCAAGAAAGCCGTCAGCGGACTCGTCGCGCTCGCCGTTTCGCTTTGCGCGCCAAGGCCGATTTCAAATGCGCTGCGGCCCGCTTCCACGGCCAGCTTGAACGCGATGCCCATGCGGTTCGGGTCGTTCGCCACGGCGATGGCGGTGTTCACCAGCACCGCGTCCGCGCCCAGTTCCATCGCTTCCGCCGCGTGGCTCGGTGCACCGATGCCGGCATCTACGACCACAGGAACGGTCGCCTGCTCAATAATAATTCTGATCTGGTCGCGGGTTTGAATTCCGCGATTCGAACCGATGGGCGCGCCCAGCGGCATCACCGTCGCGCAACCGACTTCCTGCAACCGCTTCGCCAGCACCGGATCGGCGTTGATGTAGGGCAGCACGGTGAAACCTTCCTTCACGAGAATCTCCGCCGCCTTGAACGTCTCAATCGGATCGGGCAACAGATAGCGCGGGTCGGGATGGATTTCGAGCTTCACCCATTTCGGCAGGCCGGCGGCGACGGCGAGGCGCGCGAGGCGGACGGCTTCCTCGGCATTCATCGCGCCGCTGGTGTTGGGCAAGAGCAGATATTTCTTCGGGTCAATGAATTCGAGGATGTTGGCGAACGGATCTTTCTTGCCGCTCAAATCGGCGCGGCGCAACGCGACGGTGACCATTTCCGTGCCGCTGGCGGCGAGCGCATCACGCATGGCTTCCGGCGACGGAAATTTTCCCGTGCCGAGAATCAGCCGCGAGCGAAACTCGCGTCCGGCAATGACCAAAGGTTTGAACGACATTCAGAATAATTTAAAAAATTGCGGCGAATTGTCGAGGCGGGAGAAACTTTTTGCTGGAGGTGCAACTGAAATTATTCGTGGCCGCCATGCTGGCGCAGCCATTCCGTCATGTCCTGGTTGCGCTTCCCCAACTCCGTCTTTGGCTGGTAGCGACTATCCGTGGCCAATGCCAATACCATGCGCAACGGCGTCTCGCCCTTGTTGTTCTTGGCATTGACATCCGCGTGGCTGGCCAGGAGCAGTTCCGCCACGTCTTGGTGACCACTCATCGCGGCTTCGTGCAAAGGCGTCCAGCCATCGCTGCCTTTGGTGTTGACATCCGCTTTGTTGGCCAACAGCCATTTCACCATGTCCGGGTCGCCGGCAAGCGCCGCGAAAAACAAGGGCGATGCGCCGTTATTATCCTTGGCGTTGACTTCGGATTGGGTGAATCTTCTTTGAAACCAACCATTTAAGCCCGATGTGCCCCCGTCGTGTGTCCTTGCAAAACCTTTGATTTTTACGGCTGGATTTCTTTTAGCGCCGGGCGCCGGATGCCGGCGGAAATGTCGCGCACAATCTTTTTCGCCGCGTTTGGCTCCGCCAGCGCGATCCGGTCTATGTTGTCCATCAGCTCCTGCCGGATCTGCGGGCCGGTGGTGGCGATCCAGTTGTAATATTCGTCCGGCGTCATGGCCCGGTAGTAGCCTTCGCCCTTCGATTTGTCGCCGATGATCTGATTTTTGCCGGGTTCAGGCACCCACGCTTGCTTCGCGGCCAGGATTTTCCACAACGGATCGTCCGTGACCGTGGATGCCCAGTAGTGGAACGGTCCGCTCTGCACCGGCTCGCCCAGCACGTTCAACACCGGCCGGTTGTCGCGCCGCACAAACGGCACCTGGCTCGTCAGCAGCGCCTTGATGCCCGTCTGATCGTATTGCTTCGGATCAAACACTCGGTCCACCTGCTGCACCAGGTTCGGCACCACAAAACTGGTGGCCGTGCGCGCCGTCAATTTTTCCAGCTTGCTAGCGCCCTGGCTGGTGTTCTCGTCGCCGGCCGCGTCAAGAAATCTGCGCACGCTGTCCAAATAACCTTGGCTTAGGATATTTGCCACCGTGGCTTTGAGCGCGAATGCGGCCCGTTCTGCCCCATCCGCCTCCTCGCCTTTGCCGTAACGATTCCAGTCTTCCCAGTTACCTATCACCGCCAGGGGCAATTTCAGTGGTGTATTAGCCACGGAAATATATCGGCCGCCGGGCAATTCTATGCTCCACGGAATCCAACCGGTGGCCAGCAGTTGTTTGCGTTGCGCTGGATTGCTGGGGCCTGATCCATGCACAGGAAATAATGCCGTGATGGCGCCAGTTCCTATTAAGCCAAGAATCGACTTCGCGTAAAGTTCGCCGCGCTCATTTGCATCCACCGCTTCCCGGCCGTAAAGTTTGCCCGTCTCGCCGGCACGCCACGCTCTCCATGTGCCCACGGGCGTCCAATTAAGTGTTTCATTCAAAATGTTGGCCGCCACCGTCGTGAAGGGAATTTGAGTTTTTACCAAGCGGGGGATGATGTGTCCGGCTGCATCCTTGTCCGGGCCGCCTTGTGTAATCTCTCGCACTTTAGTTGCCACCATTCCTAAAAATCCATACGGCTCGTTCAGATACGCCGTGCGCAGCGCGAAATCCCGGCTCTGTTCCGTGATGCCTGGAATGTTCTGCTCGCGCCGCTGCTCCAGGATCTCGCGCACGCGCCGCTGATAATCCAGCTTGTTCCCGGTCGTCCCCAGCTCGGCCGTCGCCTGGGCCTTGGCCGCGTCAACGTGCTCGGCCGTGTTCGCCAGCAAGTCCGCCACGCGCTGCTGCAGCTTGTCGCCGGTCAAACCCTCCTTCGCCGCCACGTCGCGCGCGATCAGCAGGGACCGCACTTCCCACGCCGGCTTGAACGTCGTCTCGTGGCCGGTGCTGATGATCCGGCCAAACCATTTCCAAAAATTCAGCGGCTCCATCCGCTCGCCAAACGGCTTCAGCTCCATCACGCTCGATGGCCGGATGTCCTTGTAAATGCCCGTCACGATGCCCGTCCGCAGCGTGCTCTCCGCCTGCAAACCACCCTTGACGATCCCCCGGCCGTAAGCCGCCGCCAGCCCGCGCACAAAGTCCACCGGGTTGCGCATCACCTGCCCCGGCCGGCTGGCCAGCGCCGCCAGCGTATTGCCCACCAGCAGATTCTCGTTTTCAAAAACTATTTTCGCCGGCGTCGTCATGCCGCTCAAAATGTCCGCGTAAAAAATTCCCATCGGCACATCCGTCCCCTTCACCATGCCCTTGGCCGCCGCCAGATTCAGCAACTTCGTCGCCGCGCGCTCGCGCAAGTTGCCTTCCGGCATGGTTTGCAAATTATTCGCCCGCTTCACAATCTCCGCCGCCAGCTCGTCCGTCAGCACCGGCAGTTTCAACGCGCTTTTGGCCGCGTCATAAAACTGCGCGTCCGAGAACGCCCCCAGATTGCTCCACTTGATCAGCTTCTCAATCGCGCTCTTCGCCGGCCGCTTCTCGCCGGCGGCCGCCTGCTGCTTTTGCAGCGCCGCCAGCAGACTTTGTTTCTTCGCGGTCGCCAGCGCCTCCCAGCGGCGGTTGATCGTCTCCGCCATCTTCGTGGCCGCGTCGCCCTTCAAACCACTCGCGTCCATCACCCGCTGGCCGATGGTGCTCTTGGTCTGGGCCGCCTCCGCCGGCGCGCGCTGCAGCACGTCGCCCAGCTTCAAATTCAGATCCCGCAACTGCTGCCGGATCGCCCGGTCCACCGCCGGATCGTTCGCGTCCGGCGTCAGCCCCTGCAACTGCCGGGCGCGCTGGTTGATGATCCGCTGGTCCAGTTTTTCCTTCGCGGCCTTTAACTGCGCGTCCCATTCCTTGCCCAGCGCCGTGGCCAGCTTCACCGCGTGCGGCCGGTCCAGCGCCAGCCGCTGCATCAGCTTGTCCACAATCGGCGTGCCCGGCTCTGCACCCTGCATATGGCTCGAAAAAATGCCGGCTGCCCGGCTGGCCAGGTCGTCTAAAATCTGCCGCAAATGTTGCGGCGCCGTCAGCCCCGGCGGGCGCGGGGCCTTGTTCAAAATGTCGTTGGCCTTCAGGTTCACCTGCTCGCGCGCCAGCGCCACGATTTCGGGTGACGAGGCCCACGGCTGCGCCAGCTCCATGATCACCGCCTGGCGCGTCGCGTCGCTCTCCTTGACGGCCTCGTTCACGGCCGCGCGGGCCGCGTCGTTGGTGGCCTTGTCCACCTTCAGATCATTCAGCGCCTCGGCATTGGCCTGCTGGATCACGCGCTTGGCCGCGTCCAGCGCCGGCTTCACCCGCTGCCAGGCCTTCTCACCCGCCTCGCCGATGAGCTGCTTCGCCTGGCCCAACATCGCCGCCGGACTCATCCGGTCGTAAAGCTTCATCGCGTTCAGCCCCTGCGCCAGTTCCGTGCCGTAGCCGTCCGCCCGCCACACTTCAACCTGTTTTATGGCCAACTGGTCTGCCTGGGCCGGGTCGCCGCCTTCGCGGGCCAGTCGTTCCTGAGTGCGCAACTCGGTTTGGATCGCCGCGCCCAGCGCGTTGCGCGTGTCCGCCGGCATGTTGGGATCCTTGGCCTTGAACAACTCCACCGCCCCGTCGAGGCCGCGCGCCTGGAGGATGCTCGCCGCCTCGCCCTGTATCTGCGCAAACCGCCTGACCTCGTAAGTCTCATCGCCCGTCAGCATCGCCTTGACCTCCGGCGAAACCTCCGGGCTGGCTTGGATCTTCGCCACGCGCTGCCTTCCTGGCTCCACGACATTGGCCAGCAGATGCGCCCGCGCGCCCGCTTCATCAAATTCTTTCGGCACATTGCCGGCGGCCTTGAATTTGCCGATCACCTGTTCCACCGCATCCTTCACCGCCAACCCGCCCTTGATGGCCGCCTTCACGCCATCGATGAGCGTGTTCCACACTTCCGGCACCAGCCCGAACGCGTGCAACTGGCCGTTGGTGTCCAGTTTCAACGCGTCCAGCTGGTTTTCCCAGCTTGCCTTCAAACTCCCCTGGTCCAAATGCACTGTGGCGTCCGCCGGGATGGTTTGTCGGCCGTAAGCGCCGTCCACCTCCACATGGCTCGGCCGGCCCGTCTCCGCGTCCAGCACCTGGCCCGTCACCGTCACCGGCTGGCCTTTCAATTTGAACGTGTCCCCCACAAACAACTGGTTCGCCGGCGTCGGCTCCCGGTCCGCTTTGGACTTCGGACTTTGGACTTCGGACTTTGTTGGCCAACAGCAGTTCCGCCACGTCCTGGTGGCCTTTCATCGCGGCCAAGTGCAAAGGCGTCTCGCCCAGATTATTCGTGGCATGGACGTCGGCCTGGTTGGCCAGCAGCAATTTCGCCACGTCCTTGTAGCCGTGATACGCCGCGATTTGCAATGGCGTCCCACCGAAAGTATCCTTGGCGTTGACCTCGGCTTGGTTCGCCAGCAGTAATTCCGCCACGTCCTTTTGGCCCTTAAGCGCCGCACAGTGCAACGGCGTTAAACCGTGGGTGTCTTGGCTGGAAATTAATTCAGGATGGGTTTTGAGCAGCACCTTTACCTTTGCCAAGTTACCATTCCGGGCCGCGTCAAGAATGTCGCCGTTTAGGTTCCGGCTGCAGGAGACGAGGCTGATCCCAGCCAGTGCGACGAGCATAATGGCAGCAAGGCGGATAAATCGTTTCATGGATTAGGTTTCACTGTATAGACACCGGCATCGCCTGTTTTTGTATGTTTGTGCGGAAAAAGTGTATTGGCAAATTTCCGGTTCTTGGCTTGGGGATAGCCCCTTTGCGGGAAATTGGCAAGCGCGGAGGTTTGCTGAATTTGCTTGTTTTCGGCCGGCGCAAAATCATGCTGGCCGGATGAATGTATTCAAAAACACGTTTTCACTCGCCGGACTGGCCGGGCTGCTGGCGTTGACGCCCGGCGCGCGGACGGCGGCGGCGGATGACAGCCAGTTGTTCACCTTCAAATTCCACACCAACCAGCCGCTGGTCTATGCCATCACGATGAAATCGCGAACGGTCATGGACAACAATGTCGGCGGCAAAACGTCGCTGGTGAAAAATTCCTCGGAGGTCCGTTACAAAATCCGGCTGACGGACGCGGGCAAAAAACTGGATGGCGCCACGGCGGTGTTTTACGAGCCGTTTGATGTCGAGGAAGACCTGGACGTTGTCGGCACGGGCCATGTCGTCACCCAGATCCGGGGCTTGCAGGTCCGGAGCACGCAAAACGGAATCGTCACCATTGACCCGGAAAAAAGCGTGGGCCTGGCGCAGGCCAAGCCCATCAAGACGGGTGTTTATCCGATCATGTTGAGCGGCTATCTTTATTTGGATCCGGCGGGCCACGTCAAAAAAGTCGAAGGCGACCTGCCGTTCATTGATCATTGGACCGAGGCGCTCAAGCAGGACATCGGATTTTTCCATGTGCATTTTCCCAGCCATGCGGTCGGTGTCCAGGAAGCGTGGACGGAAAATGTTTCCGTGAACGCCGCCGGCGGCGTCACGCTGGCCGATCCGCTGACGACCACCAACACGTTCACGCGGGAGCTGGACCAGACGACCGACGGAAACCGGGTGGCAACCTTTACCAAGGCGGACGCGTGCCATTTGCAGAATCTCGGCGGCTACTTCGAGCAGATGGGCCAGAAGTCCAGTTTGAATGTTTCGCAGTTCGACCAGAACTCGTCCGGCACGTTTCACTTCGACCCGAAACGCGGGGTTTTGCTGGACGCGAAAAGCAACGACTCCGGCACCGTTGCCGTCGAAATGCTGGTGCAAGGCAATGCCGCCACCAGCCATCTGGACATGCAAATGGAAATGCAGATGACCCTCACCGAGCCGCCGGCGAAATAATCCCATTGGCGATATGCGATTTACGATTCATGCGGCTTCTGTCATTCTGCGCAAAATTGTAAGTCATAAATCGCAACTCAAAAAATGTTTCGACCGTGCATTGACCTGCATGAAGGCAAGGTAAAGCAAATCGTCGGCGGCACGCTCGGCGACGCCGGTTTGCGCACCAATTTTGTCTCCGAGAAATCCGTCGCGTGGTTCGCCGAACTTTACCGGCGCGATAATTTGCGCGGCGGCCACGTCATCATGCTCGGCACCGGCAATGAAAGCGAGGCGCGGGCGGCGCTGAAAACTTTTCCCGGCGGACTGCAAATCGGCGGCGGTATCAATGCTGAAAACGCGCGCGGCTGGCTCGATGCCGGCGCGTCGCACGTCATCGTCACGAGCTGGGTTTTCCGCGAAGGCCGCGTGGACTGGGAGCGGCTGGAAGAACTCGTCAAGGCCATCGGCAAAGACCAGCTCGTGCTCGATTTAAGCTGCCGCAAGCGCGGTGAAGAATATTTTGTCGTCACCGACCGCTGGCAGAAGTTCACCGGGCTGACCGTCGGCCCGAAAACGCTTCAGCAGCTCGCCACCCGCTGCGCCGAGTTTCTGATTCACGCGGTGGACGTGGAAGGCTTGTGCCGCGGCATTGACCGCGAGTTGGTCGGGATGCTCGGCGCGTCATCGCAAATTCCCATAACTTATGCCGGCGGCGCAAACTCGCTTTCCGATTTGGAAGAAGTCACGCGGCTGGGCCAAGGCATGATTGACCTGACCATCGGCTCCGCGCTGGACATCTTCGGCGGCAGCGGCGTGAAATATGACGACTGCGTAAAGTTCAACCGTCAGTTTCAGAAAATATCTGGTTGACTCATGCCCGGGTCCATCTTATTTTCCTGTTATTACAGAAATTTCATTAAATCCCGTCATTCACAAAATGGTGCTCCACTGGGGCGAAATGGGCGCCCGCTGGGGCATCAGCCGCACGGTGGCCCAGATTCACGCCCTGCTTTATTTTTCCTCCAAGCCGTTGACGGCGGAGGAGATTGTCGAGGCGCTGGGTGTGGCCCGGTCGCACGTCAGCAACAGCCTGAAGGAATTGCAGACCTGGGGCGTGGTGAAAGGCGTCCACACGTTGGGCGACCGCCGCGAACACTTTGAATCCATCAAGGATGTCTGGCAAATGTTCGAGATTTTGCTCGATGAACGCAAGCGGCGGGAAATGGATCCCACGCTCAAGGCGCTGCGCGAAACCTCGGCGCAACTGAAGGACGGACCGCCGGTGGATCCACACACCAAACAGCGGCTGGCGGAGATGCTGGAATTTTTTGAGCTGATGGATGGCTGGTTTGGCGACGTGCGCCGGCTGCCACTGGCGTCCCGCGTCAAATTGGTCAAACTGGGTGGCCGCGTCGCGAAGTGGCTGAAATAATTTTTTTTGGCAAATTTTCACTATTTACAGAAATAACTATAATATGAATAATAACACGATTCATGCGGTCACCGGCGCTTTCGGCTATTCCGGGCGATATATTGCCGACCGTTTGGTGAACGCAGGCTGCGAGGTAATCACGCTGACCAATTCGCCGGGCCGCGCCAATCCTTTTGGCGACCGGGTGCGGGCGGTTCCGCTCTCGTTTGACGCGCCGGTAAAATTGGCGCAGTCGCTGGCGGGCGTGGAGGTGCTTTACAATACCTATTGGGTGAGGTTTAACCATGCAACCTTCACGCATGAACAGGCGGTGAAAAACACCTTGGTTTTGTTTCACGCCGCCAAGCAGGCCGGGGTCCGAAAAATTGTTCATGTCAGCATCACCAATCCGACTGAAGATTCGCCGCTGGAATATTTTGCCGGCAAGGCGCGGCTGGAACATGCGCTGATGGAAAGCGGACTGGCTTATTCCATTCTCCGCCCGACGGTGCTCTTTGGTCGCGAGGATATTTTGATCAACAACATCGCGTGGGCGTTGCGGCGGTTTCCTTTTTTCGCTGTGTTTGGCGACGGCTCGTATCGCCTGCAACCCATTTACGTCGAGGATTTGGCGGCGTTGGCCGTGGCGGAAGGCCAGCGGGCTGAAAACAAGATTGTCAATGCCATCGGCCCGGAAACTTTTACTTATCGCGCCTTGGTGGAGGCGGTCGGCGAGGCCATCGGACGAAAGCGCCGCCTCGTCCAGGTGTCGCCCGGCCTAGGCTATGCCGCGAGCCGGGTGATCGGTTGGTTGGTGCGGGATACTTTTATCACCCGCGAAGAAATCGCAGGTCTCATGGCCAGCTTGCTCTGCGTGGACGCGCCGCCCGCCGGCCCAACCCGATTGACCGACTGGATGCGGGCCAATGCCACAATGCTAGGCCGAACTTACGCCAGTGAACTGGCGCGGCGGCGGGACCGGCAAGCGCCTTATTTCCCCGTTTAATGATCAGCGGGGAAAAAATAAAAACCGCCGCCGGAAATAAATTCCGACGGCGGCGGGTGGTGGAACAACAAATATTACGATTTCACTTCTTCAATCTTGGTGGCGCGGAGCGATGACTTGCCGTCTTTTTCCGTCACTTTGCCGGTGACGGTCACTTTTTCACCGTCGGCCTTGGTGCAGATGTTTTTGTGGAAATCCTTGGCTTCCTTGCCGGTGAGGGTGTAGAGCACTTCCTTGCCATCCACGGTGGCCTTGAGCACGGTCTCGCATTTGTCGGACGTGTGCAGGGCGCACTTGGCGCAGAGCGCCGTGCCGGTGACGGTGGTTTCCTTGCTGTCGGCGGCGAACGCCGTTGTGGTGAAGCTGGCCAGCGCGAAGCCGGCGAGCAATGCCAGGGTGAGTTTCAATTTTTTCATAGGTCGGTTTTGTTTTTTTGTTTTTTTTCTACCGGGAATAAGACAGCGGCACTGATGCCGACGTTCAACGAAATTAATCCACTCTGGTCGCGAACAATTCCGCCACGGACAGCCGGAACTGTGGAACGAGTTTTTCCGAGAGGATTTCACTCCCGGCGAGAATGCCCTTCAATTGCAGGCCAAATTCAAAACTGTGATAAATCTCCACGTTGTCGTAGCGCGGGTCCACCATCCACAGGCGCGGCACGCGGATGCGCTCGTAGATTTCCTTTTTCACGACCGTGTCGGCGTGATGGTCGCCGCGGTCAACGATCTCCACGGCCAGAAACAGCTTGCCGCTGGCCGCCGTCACCAGCGCAAGATCGGGGCAAATCGCCGTGGTGCGGGTGATTTGAACTTTCGTGCGCGGCGCGAGCAGTTGCGTGCTGGCAAGGCCGACGACGCCGATGGCAACCTCGCGATGGAGCCGCGCGCAGATTTTTTCGTGGCGGTCGCCCGGCGCGGAACGCGGCAGCGTCGCGCCGTCGAGGATTTCTTCGTAAGGCCGGCTCACACGCCAAATCAAAACAGCGATTCCGACTTTCGGCAAGCCGCGATTTGCCGCCCGGACCGGCGGGGAAAACTTTTTGGCTCGCTTCCAACGCAAATTTTCGCAAAATTGTCTGTCGCGCGCATGAAAGCAAAAATCATTATCACCCCGAAGAAGGCCGTCCTCGATCCGCAGGGCAAAACCGTCCAGACCGCCCTTGAACACATGGGCTACACCGGCGTCACCGGTGTCCACATCGGCAAGTATATCGAGATTGACCTTGTGCCCGGCACGGACAAGGTGGCGGCGACCAAAGCCTTGAACGACGCGGCGCACAAGCTGTTGAGCAACCCGGTGATTGAAGATTACAAATTGGAAGTCGAATGACCGCCTGATGCGTGATGCGTGAGAGAAATTCCGCCACGCGATTCACGCATCACGCATCACACCATGAACTTTTCCGTCCTCCAATTTCCCGCCAGCAACTGCGACCAGGACGCCGTCCACGCCGTCCGCCTGCTCGGCCATTCCGCGCGGCTCGTCTGGCACAAGGACGCCTCGCTCGGCGACGCCGACTGCATCATCGTGCCCGGCGGTTTCAGCTACGGCGATTACCTGCGCTGCGGCGCGATCGCGCGGTTCAGCCCGGTGATGCAGGCCGTGAAACAATTCGCCGACAACGGCGGCCTCGTCCTCGGCGTCTGCAACGGCTTTCAAGTCCTCACCGAAGCCGGTCTGCTGCCCGGTGCGCTCATCCGCAACCGCGACCTCCAGTTCCACTGCGAAAATATTTTCCTCAAGACCGCCACGAACGATTCGCCGTTCACCAGCCAGATTCCGGCGGGAAAAATTCTCCGCGTGCCCATCGCCCACGGCGAAGGCTGCTATTTTGCCGACGCAGAAACGCTCGCGAAGCTCAAGGCCAACAACCAGATTTTGTGGCAATACTGCGACGCGGCCGGAAACCTGACCGACAGCGCTAATCCCAACGGTGCGCTGCAAAACATCGCCGGCATCTGCAATGAAAAGCGCAACGTGGCCGGCCTGATGCCGCACCCCGAACGCGCCTGCGAACCGCTGCTCGGCAGTGACGACGGCAAATGGATTTTCGAAAGCATTTTTGCCGCGCTCAAAAGTAAAACCGTTGCACAGGCGGCTTAAATTTTCTCACATGAAAATCCGGGAAATCATCCGGCAGATTGAAGACGATGACTTGTTTCATGTGCGCACGCGCGGCAGCCATCGCCAGTATCATCACGCGACGAAGCCCGGCACGGTGACGATTGCCGGACAGCCGGGACAGGATTTGCATCCGAAAACATTAAACAGTATCTTACGGCAGGCAGGACTCAAATGACTATGCGCTACACGATCATTATCGAACACGGGCCGGAAAATTTCAGCGCCTACGCGCCGGATTTTCCCGGCTGCGTCGCGGCGGCGGACACCGAGCAGGAAACGCTCGCGTTGATGAAGGAAGCCTTGGAAATGCACATTGAAGACATGCGCGAACGCGGCGAACCGATTCCGCAGCCGAGCGCCATCCGTGAAGTGGAAGTGGCGGCGTGAAACAACTTCTCCAGCCAATGCCGCATCCCGAACGCGCCTGCGAACCGCTGCTCGGCAGCGACGACGGCAAATGGATTTT
>Ga0182030_10003894_pt1 | contig 31836 bp, 31 predicted proteins | sample 812S3MmetaG_FD_121299 | JGI IMG/M metagenome (GOLD analysis project Ga0182030, IMG submission 121299) | Permafrost microbial communities from Stordalen Mire, Sweden - 812S3M metaG (Illumina Assembly) | ecosystem: Environmental > Terrestrial > Soil > Wetlands > Permafrost | place: Sweden... | reverse complement strand
TGGCGTGGATGACGGCGTTTGGTCGTCAACCGCCGGACGCGTTCGACGCGTGCGTCAACGTGTCGGTGGGGACGGCCATGCTCTCGGCGCTCAATAAGGCCACGCCATCGGCATGCCGGACGTCGAGCTACTCATCACCCGGTAGCTCGGCGGGCAGCGGCCGACGGCGCCCGCGGTGACACCTGTGGACGTTCCGATCATCTTCCCCGAGCCAAACGAGCGCACCTGGGCTCCAGAATGCATCTTCGTGCCTCTGGCAGGCGCTCTCGGTCGTGTCGCGCCTCCGCCGGCAGCAACCAGCTGTCCTGGCGGGGTCGCCGCATAGGAGGATCATGACGACCCCACTCGGGCCGGAGGCCTTGCCAACGCTGCTCACGATCGGTGAGGTCGCCGGCCTGCTTCGCACCTCGCGCAAGGCCATCTACGCAATGGCTGAGCGGGGGCAGCTCGCTGGTGCGATCCACATCGGACGGCGCTTGCTTGTGCGTCGTGACGACCTACTCTCTTGGCTCGACGAAAGACGAGCGGCATCGCCGGGAGGTACACGGCGATGACGGTCAAAGTCAGAGAGTGGAACAAGGGCAAGCAAGTGGGCTTCGAGGTGGACATTCGCTTCACGTACCCGGACGGCGCGCCGTTCCGGCGGCGCATCAAAGCGCCCGTGGAGTCCAAGTCCGCCGCGAAGCGATGGGGCGAGGCCAAGGAGCGTGAGCTCATGATGCAGCCGTCGCCCGTCTTCCTGCGCAAGCAGCAGGAGCAACAGAAGGAGGTACCGACGCTGACCGAGTTTGAGACGAGGTTCATCGATGGCTACGCGCGGGCAAACCAGCAGAAGGCGAGCACGGTACACACCAAGCGGCGGATCTTTCATCTGCATCTGGTCCCCGCGCTCGGCAGCAAGAAGCTCGACAGCATCACAAACGAGGACGTGGCGCAGTTGAAAGCGAGCCTCGGGACGTACAACCCGAAGACCGTGAACAACATCGTCAACGTGCTGAGCAAGACACTGAAGGTGGCCGTGGAGTGGGGCGTCATCGAGCGGGCCCCGTGCACGATCAAGTTGCTCAAGACACGCACCCCCGTCATGGCCTTCTACGAGGACGAGGAGTACGGGCGCCTCGTGGAAGCCGCCAAGAAGGTCGACGATCGGATGCATGTCATGGTCTTGCTCGGAGGGGACGCGGGGCTGCGGCGGGGCGAGATCGTTTCGCTGCGCCAGTGCGACGTCGATCAGCGTCGACGTCAGCTCCATGTTCAGTTCGCCACGTGGCGAACCGTCGAGGACTCGCCCAAGGGCGGTCGCGGTCGCATCATCCCGATGACGGAAGCCCTCGCGTCCGCCCTCGCCGCGAACCGGCACCTTCGGGGTCCGCGCGTCCTGCATCTGGACGACGCGAAGCCTGTCGACGAAAACGTGCTCCAGGACTGGATGGAGCAGGCAAGTCGCCGGGCCGGTCTCTCGGTCACCCGTTCGCTTCACATCCTCAGGCACACCTTCTGCTCGCGCCTCGCCATGAGGGGGGCGCCTGCGAAGGCTATCCAGGAGCTGGCGGGTCACCAGAACCTCAGCACGACCCTCCGCTACATGCACCTGAGCCCAGCGGCGCGCGAGAGCGCCATCAAGTTGCTCGATGCCCCGAGCAAAGATGGCGAAAGTTTTGGAGAGATTGTGGAGACGGCGCCCTCCACAGCGACGAAGTCCTAGGAAACAAGGAGGTTTGTGGTTCCGGCGTAGGGATTCGAACCCCAATATGCGGAACCAAAATCCGCTGTCCTGCCATTGGACGACGCCGGAGTGACGACGCGCAGCCTACGGATCCAGGCCGCAAACGCAACCCGAGGCCCACGCTCCCGCCGGATCCGGCGAGGGGATCCGCCGGCCTCCGCCAGCGTAGAACCTCCCATGGGGACCCTCTGGCGCGCCGTCCTCCAGGGGTTCGGCTGGCACGTCGGCCGCGAGGCAGCCCAGGAAGCCCTCGACCACCTCGACGAGATCCTCCCGCCGGAGTCGACGCCGCGACCCCCACCCGACCCCCGCGCCCTCGAGGCCGAGCGCAAGGCGCGGGCGAAGGCCGAAGCCGCGGCACTCCGGGAGCGAGCCGCCGCGAAGAAGCGCGAGGACGAGGCGATCGACGCCGAGCTCCGCGCGCTGAAGAAGCGCATCCGGCGCCGAGGCCGTCTCCCTCTCACTCCCCTTCGACGCCCGCCCGGACGATGCGGTCCAGGTTCGGGAACCCGTCGAGGTAAACGTCGCCCTCGTGCTCGATCCGGGCCTGGTTCGGTCCCTTGCCCCCGGGCTCCCCCTCCCCGTAGCTCTTGTAGAGGCCATCGAGCGCGCCCATCCCCTCGACGACCTCACCGAACGGCGTGAACCGCATCGCGTCGAGGCGCGCGCTGTCGACGTAGTTCACGAACACCTGCGTCGCCGCCGAGTCGGGCGCCCCGGTCTTCGCGAAGCTGATCGTGCCGCGCGTGTTGGAGCGCACGTGAGGGTCGTCCTTCATGTGCACTTCGTGCCAGGCCGCCGACACGGTGGGATCCCCACTGATGCCCCACTGGACCATGAAGGCGTCGATGACGCGGAAGAAGCGCGTGCCGTCGTAGAAGCCGGCGCGCACGAGGTTGTAGAAGCGGTCGGCGCCGTTGGGCGCCCAGCTCCGGTGCACCTCGACGACGAAGTCGCCCTGCGTGGTCGTGAAGCGCGCGCGGTAGATGTCCGGCGCCCGGGCGGTCGCGAGGGACGGCTCGAGCAGCGCGCGCCGCCCGCTGACCTCGGGGAGGACGGGAGCCGTGGTGACGTCCTTCGCGATGCGCACGGACGCGGACGGGTCGGGCAACGCCGGGGGAAGCACGAGCGTCACGGGCTGCGGAGGCGCAGGCGCCGTGCAGGCCACGAGGGCGAGGAGGCCGATGAGCAGGGCCGTCACGCGGCGCTTCATACCCTCCCATCCTAGTCCGAGCTCCGGGGCGGAACTTCCGCCATCCCGGGTGGTCATGCCCAGCAGACCATGGCGCGACGCTCGCCGGGCGCCAGACGAGGGGATCTCTTTGCGCCCGCCGAGTGGGATCGGGCACGATGGGACGGCGTGCCGATGCCCGACGATCCCGATGCCGCCCGCAAGGCGAGCGAGGAAGAAGCGCGGCTCGTCGAGCGGCTCGTGGCGCGGGACGAGCGCGCGTTCAACACGCTGGTGAAGGCCTACGAGCGGCGCGTCTTCGCCCTGGTGCTGCGGATGATCGGCAACCGGGCCGAGGCCGAGGACCTGGCGCAGGAGGTCTTCGTCCAGGTCTTCAAGGCGGTCGGCTCGTTCCGCGGCGAGTCCAAGCTCTCGACCTGGATCTACCGCATCGCCATCAACCTCTGTAAGAACCGGACCAAGTACCTCAAGGTCCGTCACTCCGGCGAGCAAGACGAGCTCGAGGCGCTGCAAGAGCGCGTGCCCATGGGCCAGGGCACGCACTCCAACGTCGCGCACATCGACCGGCCCGACGACATGATGGCAGGTAAGCAGGTCGAGCACATCGTGCAGCAGGCCATCTTGCAGCTCGAGCCCACCTTCCGCGAGTGCCTGGTGCTGCGCGACGTGGAAGAACTGAGCTACGAAGAGATCGGAGCCATCACGGGTCTGCCCGAAGGGACCGTCAAGAGCCGCATCCACCGCGCGCGCGCGCAGCTGAAAGAACTGGTCGAGCGGGCGCTCGGCGAGAAGATCCGATGACCGAGCCTCGAGAGCCCAGCGAAGACGAGAGCGACGACGAGCTGGTCCGCAGCCTCCTCAAGCGCACCATGGCGACCGACGTCGTCGCCAAGGACACGCCCGATCTGCTCCGCGGCGTCCAGCGGCGCATCCGTCGTCGCTCGCGGGGGAAGTTCTTCGCCGACGGGTGGAGCACGGGGCAGGCGAAGATCGGCTACGTCCTCGTGGCGCTCATCACCCTGGTGCTTGTCGCGCTCGCGTACTTCGCCCTCGGCCCGATGGACGTCCGCTAGGGCGGCTAGCCCACGCCCTGGACCCAGCGGGCGAGGACGACGGTGATGTTGTCCGGTCCGCCGTTCTCGTTGCCCTTGGTGATGAGGCGTGACGCGGCGGTCTTCAGGTCCTTCGTCTCGAGGAGTATGTCGGCCATGTCCGGATCCGTCACCGGGCCCGACAGACCGTCCGAGCAGAGCAAGTAGATGTCGCCCGCGCGCGGCTGCTCGAGGCGCGTGTCGACCTTCACGGTGTCCTTCATCCCGAGGGCGCGCACGATGACGTTCTTGTGCGGGAAGTTCGCGATCTCCTCGGGCGTGAGGCGCTTCATCTTGATGTAGTCGTTGAGGAGCGAGTGGTCCTCGGTCAGCTGCTCGAGCTTGCCCTCGCGCATCCGGTAGACGCGCGAATCGCCCACGTGCGCGATGTACACGCCGTCTTCTACCGCGAAGAGCGAGACGATGGTCGTCCCCATCCCGCGCTGCCGGGGGTCGCGCTGCGCGCTCTCGTAGATGCGCAGGTTCGCGAGCTTGATGCCCGTGATGAGGCGGTTCTCCTCGTAGCCCTTCGAGCGGTCCATCTTGTAGGGCCACGTCCGCTCGGGATCGTTGGCCGTCGCCGCGAAGAACTCGCGCATGGCGTCGACCGCCATCTTGCTCGCGATCTCCCCCGACGCGTGGCCTCCCATGCCGTCCGCGACGATGTAGAGGCCGCTCTCCTCCATGATCGAGAAGTTGTCCTCGTTATGGGTGCGCTTCATGCCGACGTTCGTCTCGCCGGCGACTTCGATGCGGAGCGGTCCTCCCACGACGGCGGATCGTCGCAAAGACGCGCTCATGGGTCAACACGGACGATCGCGGAAGTGCTGAATCTCGCGACGAAAGCGCCCCCACCGCCTCGGGCGGCGTCCAGTCAGGGGGAGGCGCGCAGCGTGACGGGGGCCTCGCGGAACTTGCTGTCCCCGAAGACGAGAAGCTTGACGGTATCGCCCGGAGCATGCCGTCCGATGGCTTCGGCGAGCTTCTCCGGCCCGTCGATGGGCTGGTTGTCCACAGCCACGATGACGTCGGTCGGCTTCAGCCCGGCCTTGTCCGCGGGGCTCTGTGCGGCGACGGCCGTCAGGCGCACCCCGCGAGTCGCGCCCTCGGTCGCTGCCTCCCCGCGGATCCCCATCCAGGGGGCTGGCGCCACGGCCGTCACCGGCGTCTTCGACAGGAACGTCCGGATCGCGGTCACCGGCTCGCCCAGGACCACCGGTGTGCACGCGGCCTTCACCGGTGCCGGGGGCGCGTTGCCCCACGCCGCCCACGGCGAATCCACCGGCGTCGGCAGCGTCCCCTTGCAGGCCCGGACCAGCACGCCCACGACGTTTCCCGTCGCGTCGAGCAGCGGGGCGCCGGGGATGGGGGCCCCCTTCAGGTCGATGTCGAGCATCTGCAGCAGCGGCAGGCCATCGCGGGCGTGCGCGTCAGTCCGCCCCTTCACCGCCGCCTCGGCGGGACCGAGGTGCGCCCCCTTGCTGGGGAGCATCGCTCGCAGCGACGACGTGCCCGGGTCGACCTCGCTCGCGGTCAGCCCATCCGTCCACTTGCCCGCCTGCGGGATCAGCAGCGCCAGGTCGGCGTCCTTGTCCGAGTGCCCGACCTTGGCGTGAACGCTGGTTCCGTCCGCATAGCGAACATCCGCACCCTCGGCGCCACCCAACCCTGACAGCGCGGTCAGGATCCGCCCATCCCCGCCGAGCACAGTTCCTATCGCCAGGGGCACCCCGTTCTTCTCGATGGCGACGACACCCCGGCGCACGTGCTCGTACAGCTCCTGCGGCGTCGGGACCGCCGGCGCGGCCACAGCGGCCCTCGGCGGGGGCGCGTACTGGCCCGGGAGCGAGGGAAGCGCGTGCGGTGCGGGCTGCTGAGCCGTGGCGGGCGACGCGACACAGGCGAGAGCGACGGAGGCGGAGAGGAGGAACGAGCGCTTCACGACGCTGAGCATAGCTCCGGGGTAGTGCAAAGCCCGATCCGCGGCGCCCGGGGAAACCGTTTTGGACGAGCGTGTGGTAAAAGCACCCCGCCATGACCGCCTCGCACGGTAGCCTTGTCGACGACGAGCCGAAGTCCCCCATGTGGCTCCCGGCCCTCGGCGCAGCCCTCTTCGTCGCGGTGGCGCTCTGGTGGGCCGTGACCCCGTCGGCGCCGCCGATCGTCGCCGACGACGCCGCCCCCAGCGCCTCGGCCGCGCCGCCCGTGGCCGTCGCGGCGGCCGCGACCGCTCCCCCCCCGCGGGCGTTGCCTCCGCAGGGGGCCCCCCCCGGCATGCCGATGGGCAGCGTGCGCGGCGCACCCTCGGGAATGCACCTCAATCCCGCCGTCGAGGAGCGCCTGCGCAAGCTCCACGAGGGGACGGTCGGCGGGATCCCCGGCAAGCGCCCTTGATCCGCGTCGGCGTCGTCGGCGCGTCCGGCTACTCCGGGGCCGTGGCGGCGCGGCTCGTCGAATCCCACCCACGGTTATCCCTGGCGTTCGCGACGAGCGACAAGCTTGCCGGCGAGAGCGTCGCCGCGCACCTCGGCCTCGCCGCGGTCGCCGGCGCCGACACGAGCACGCGCTTCGTTCCCAACGCTGCCGCGCTCGATCACGGCGACGCCTGCGACGTCGTCTTGCTCGCCACCGCGGCCGATGTCTCGATGCGCCTCGCCCCCGCCTTTGCCGAGCGCGGACGCACCGTCGTCGACCTCTCGGGCGCGTTCCGGCTCGAGGCCCCGGCGTACCCGCGCTGGTACGGCTTCGAGCACGCGGCGCCGGCGTGGCTCGGACGGGCGCACTACGGCCTGCCGGAGCTCTTCCCCCTGCCGCGCCCCGCGCCGGCCGGTGCCCTCGTCGCCAACCCGGGGTGCTACGCGACCGCCGCGCTCCTCGCGCTCGGGCCGCTGGTCCGCGAGGGCCTCGTCGAGCCCGCGGGCATCGTCGTCGACGGCAAGAGCGGCGTCACCGGCGCGGGCCGGCAGAGCGGCGAGGCCCACTCCTTCGTCGCCATCGACGGCGACGTGCGCGCCTACCGCGTCCTCGGTCACCAGCACACGCCGGAGATCGTGCGCGCCCTCTCTCGCTTCGCGGCCGGCGTGAAGCTCACCTTCACGGCGCACCTCCTTCCCGTCGCCCGGGGCCTCCTCGCCACCTGCTACGCCCGTCCTCGCGCCGGGACCACCGCCGCGCGCGTCACCGAGTGCCTCCACGCGGCGTATGCGAAGGCTCCCTTCGTCCGCGTCGTTCCTCCCGACGAGGCGCGTCTCTCGCGCGTGGTGGGGACGAACTTCGCCTTGGTGGGTGCGAGCGCCGACGAGGACATGGTGGTCGCCGTCGGCGCCATCGACAATCTGCTCAAGGGCGCAGCCGGCCAGGCGGTGCAGAACCTCAACGTCATGAACGGCTGGGACGAGACCCTCGGGCTCGCTCACCTGCAACGCGTGTCGCCGTGAGACGCCGCATGAAGGAGGCGCCGTGAGGACGCCGCGAGGGTTCGCGTACTCGGGGATCCACTGCGGCATCAAGGCCGCCCGCAAGGACATGGCGCTCGTCTACAGCGAGGCCCCATGCGCCGCGGCGGGGTGCTTCACCGTCAACGCGGCCCGCGCGGCCCCCGTGCGCGACGCGGCGGCGCGGCTCCCGGCGGCGGGGATCCACGCGGTGGTCGCCAACAGCGGCAACGCGAACGCGCTCGTGGGCCCCGATGGCGAGCGTGACGTGCGCGAGGTGTGCGCGGCCGTCGCGAAGGCCCTCGGCGTGCCCGCGGACAGCGTGCTCGCCGCCTCGACGGGCGTCATCGGCGTGAGGCTCCCGGTGAAGAAGCTCGTCGCCGCGGCCCCGCAGCTCGCGTCGTCGCGCGGGGGCGCCATCGAGCTCGCGGCCCAGGCGGTGATGACGACGGACACGCGCGTGAAGCTCGCGAGCCGCGTGCTCACCCTCGGCGGCGTCGACGCGTCGATCGCGGCCTTCGCCAAGGGCAGCGGGATGATCGCCCCCGAGCTGGCGACGATGCTCGCGTTCATCACGACCGACCTCGCCGTCGCGCCGCGCGCCCTCCAGAGCGCCCTCTCGCGCGCGATGGAGACGAGCTTCGGGATGATCACCGTCGACAACGACATGAGCACGAACGACGCCGTCTTCGCGCTCGCCAACGGCCTCGCCGGCAACGCCGTCATCGACGAGGGGAGCGCGGACCACACGGCCCTCGGCGACGCGCTGGAGAGCGTGTGCGTGGAGCTGGCGCGGCAGATCGCCGAGGACGGCGAGGGCGCGACAAAGCTCGTCGAGGTGCGCATCGCGGGGGCGCCGGACGTCGCCATCGCGCGCGACCTCGCGCGAAGCGTCGCCGGGTCGAGCCTCGTGAAGTCGGCCATCTTCGGCGCGGACCCGAACTGGGGCCGCGTCCTGTCGGCCATCGGCGCGCGCGTGGGCTCCCGCAAGTGGGCCGTCGACCCGACGAGGGCCACGGTGCACGTCCAGGGCGCGTGCGTGTACACCGACGGCGCGCCGGCGGAGATCGATCCGCTGGCCCTTCGCGCGAAGATGCGCGAGCCGCACGTGACGATCGACGTGAAGCTCGTCGAGGGCACCGCCGTCGCCGTCGCCTGGGGCTGCGATCTCTCGTACGACTACGTGAAGATCAACGCCGACTATACGAGCCTCACGAGCGCGTCGCCCGACGGCACCGTCTCGCGCGACGACCGGCTCACGAACTACAGCCCCGGCTTCAAGCGCGCGCTCCTCGTCGAGGCCCTCAGCTACATCCGCAAGTTCACGAGCACGCGCGCCGTCGTGAAGTACGGCGGGGCGGCCATGGTGAAGGACTCCCTGAAGGCGAGCTTCGCCAACGACATCAACCTGCTCCGGAGCGCGGGCCTGCTTCCCATCGTGGTCCACGGCGGCGGCCCCGAGATCACGCACGTGATGGAGCAGCTCGGCCACGGCAAGAGCGTCTTCGTCGACGGCGTGCGCATCACGGGCCGCGAGGACGTGAAGGTCGTCGAGATGGTGCTGACGGGGAAAATCAACACCGAGCTCGTGACGCTCCTCAACCAGTCGAGCGCCCACGCCGTCGGCGTCTCGGGCAAGGACGCGGGTCTCCTCCGCGCGAAGAAGCTCGTGGGCGAGGGCGGTCGCGATCTCGGCATGGTGGGCGAGATCACGCAGGTGAATCACGAGCTCCTCGAGGTGCTGCTCGACAAGAAGTACGTCCCGGTGGTCTCCCCGGTCGGCATGGGCGACGACGGCGAGGGCTACAACATCAACGCCGACGCGGCCGCCGCGGAGATCGCCATCGCCCTCCGCGCCGAGAAGCTCATCTACCTGACCGACGTCCCCGGCATCCTCGAGAAGGGGGAGCTCGTCAGCGAGATGACCGCCGGCGAGCTCCGGAAGAAGATGGAGCAGGGCATCATCCACGGGGGAATGGTCGCGAAGGCCAAGAGCGTCCTCCGAGCCATCGAGGGCGGCGTGACGAGCGTCCACATCCTCGACGGAAGGACGCCCCACTCCGTCATCGCCGAGCTCTTCACCGACCGAGGCGTCGGGACCCTCGTCCGGAAGGACTGACTCGCATTCCGGGGAAGGCGCGATCCCCGCAATCCTCCCCGGCCTCCCGCGCCAGTCAGGGCACAGGAATTCCAGGGACGACGCCTTCCCCGGGATCCCAGGGCTCCGGCATCGCGGGGACGACGCGTTCCCCCGAATGGAACCCGGTTGGCATCGCGGGGATCGCGTCTTCCCGGGAATGCCACCCGGTCCGGATTGCGGGGATCGGGTCTTCCCCCGAACTCCATCGCGCTGGCATCGCAGGGATCGCGTCTTCCCGGGAATGCCACCCGGTCCGGATTGCGGGGATCGCGCCTTCCCCGGAATCGGGAGGCGCGGGCTGGCGGCCCGGTCACGCTCGTCGCGTGCCCACGAGCCGCTCCACGACGACGCACGTGAGACCGAACCCGAGGAGCGCGGGAACGGCGAACCGGCCGACGACCCGGACCGCAATGCACGCGAGGCCGATGACGACCGCGTCGGGATGGATCGACCCTCCGGGCGAGAGCAGGCCGCGGGCGCCCATCTCGAGCGACAGCAGCAGGTCCATCACCACGTAGAGGAGCGACAGCCACACCGCCCAGCGGACGCACCGGGAGCCCAGCACGGTCCTCGTGGCCGCGCGCGCCCCGTTCCAGGCCGCCGCCGCGTTCACGGCGCGAGCTCGGGCCCGGACGTGAGCATCGCGAGCAGGAACGCGTCGCCGAAGGCTCCGCCGGACCGGAAGCGAAGGCGGCCCCCGTGGGACTCGGGCGCGCCGAAGAGGTCCGTCGTCCGGTAGAGGCGCTCGAACGCCCCGCGGAACCCGTGGGCCCTCGCCGGGGCGAGCGCGAAGCCCGTCGCGGAGACCGACACGCCGAGGAGGACAGGGCCGCTGTCGATGTCGCCCTGGCCGGTCGTGCCGTCGGCGTACTCGCGGATCCCGCTGAACCCGGAGAACGTCGCCTCGTGGCGGAACACCCCTTCGGCGAGCTGCCGGGCGACGCTGCGGTCCGCGAACCCGGCGAAATACGCCGCCAGCGCCGTGCCCGAGCCGCGCGGCGCGTCGTGCGCCTTGCCGGTCGTGGCGTCCATGCGCTGGTAGACGAAGCCGCTCGGCGCGTGGATCTGGACCTTTTGGACCATCGCGGCCCAGCGGGCGAGGACCTTCGCGTGGTCGCTGCCCGTCGCGCGGCCGTGCACGGCGATCGCCCCCGCGACGGCCGCCGTGTCGGTCGGGTACGCCTCGCCGGGGTACGTCTCGATGAGGCCCGTCGGCGACGCCAGCAGGCGCCGCTCGTAAGCGGCGATGAGCGCGTCGTGCTGGCGGGCGACGTCGGGAGGGAAGGCCGGATCGAGCAGGCGCGCCATGCCGATGGCGAGCGCCGCGTAGGCGAGGTAGGCGTGGCCGTGCGGGCCGCCGAGGCTGGCCATCGCGTCCTCGCCGCCCCAGGCGTCGGTGCCGAAGCGGCGCATCTCCTTGCGAAAGCTCTTCAACGCGGCCCGCGTGACCTGGGGCGCGAGCGCGGCGCGATCCTCGGGGTGCGCGAGGCAATACTGCGCGAGGCCGAGGGCCGTCATCTGGTGCGTGACGAGCGCCCACTCGCCGGCGAAGCGGTTCGTGGCCGAGGGGGCCTGCGCGGCGTCGTCCTGATCCTCGAAGGCGATCGCCTCGTCGGCGAGCGATCGGCCGAGGACGCGGTCGCCGTCGAGCCAGCGGTCCGCGTCCGTCCCGCACCAGGCAGGGGTGACGATCCCGCAGACGGCGACGGCGGAGAAGGCCGCCACCGCGCGCATGCCCCAGACCGCTCTCGCCTTCACGCGGGGGCAACGACTCCCGCGGTCCCCCCATTCCCTGGCTCGGCTTCCTTCCCGCTCACTCGTCGCCCCCCTCGCCGAGCAGCGGATTGCCCGCCCCTTCGAGGCCCTTGCCCAGCGTCCTCGCGAAGTGGAGCAGGAGCTCCCGGTTGTCCATCACCCCGAGCGACTGCATCTCCAGCGCGCCGATGCGGTCCTCCGGGCTGAACGCGCTCTCCGTCTTCTCCATCGACAGCTTGTGCGGGTCGTACGCGCTGCGTTCCGCCTTCGTGTCGAGGAGCGTGTAGTCGTCCCCGCGACGCAGCTCGAGCTTCACCGTTCCCGTCACCGCCGGAGACACCCACCGCGTCAGCGCCTCCTTCAGCATCAGCGCCTCGGGGTCGTACCAGCGTCCCTCGTAGAGCAGGCGCCCCAGCCGGCGTCCCATCGTCGCGTAGAGGTCCGTCGTGTTCTCGTTGTGCACGGCGGAGAGCAGCCGCTCGTACACGACGTGCAGCAGCGCCATCCCAGGCGCCTCGTAGATGCCGCGGCTCTTGGCCTCGATGACGCGGTTCTCGATCTGGTCGCTCATCCCGAGACCATGCCGACCGCCCGCAGTGTTCAGCGCGACGAACGTCTCGAAGAGCGACGCGTGCTTCTTGCCGTTCACGGCGACCGGGACGCCGCGGCATAGCTCGACGGTGATCTCCTCGGGCTCGACGCGCACGTCGCTCTTCCAGTGCGCCACGCCCATGATGGGCTCCACGATGCGCATCGACGCGTCGAGCCGCTCGAGATCCTTCGCCTCGTGCGTCGCGCCGAGGACGTTGGCGTCCGTCGAGTACGCCTTCTCGGTCGCCATCCCGTACGGCTTGCCGATGGAGACGAGGTACTCGCTCATCTCCTTTCTCCCACCGAACGCGTCGACGAAGGCGCGGTCGAGCCACGGCTTGTAGATGGCCAGCGCGGGGTTGACGAGCACGCCGTAGCGGAAGAACCGCTGGATGTCGTTGCCCTTGTGGGTGCTCCCGTCGGAGAAGACGTGCACGTCGTCCTCGCGCATCGCGCGGATGATGGCGGTGGTCGTGACGGCGCGGCCGAGGGGCGTCGTGTTGAAGTAGCGCCGGCCGCCGGTCGAGAGATGAAACGCGCCGCACTGGATGGCGACGATGCCCTCGCGGACCATCGCGTCGCGGCAGTCGACGAGGCGGGCGGCGCGCGCGCCGTGATCGGTGGCGACGGGCGGGATGACGGCGACGTCGGCCTCGTCGGGCTGCGCGAGGTCTGCGGTGTAGGCGTAGACGTCGAGGCCCTGGCGCGACATCCACGCGACGGCGGTGCGCGTGTCGAGGCCGCCCGAGAAGGCGATGCCGATGCGGGTGCCCTTCGGTGGGAGGGTGCGGTGGATGCGCGGCATGGGAAGGCACCCTAGCGTCCTCGCCGCCGCCCTACTAGACGTGCTTCCCATGCCCGGCATCGCGCGCACCTCGGCCACCGGCGTCGCCATGATGGGTGAGCTCCTCGCCTGGTCGTCGTCGTTCGACCACGACCGCGCCCTCGTGCGCGAGGACCTCGTCGGGAGCGCGGCCCACGTGACGATGCTGTCGCGGACGGGCGTCATCCCGGTCGCCGATGCGCTCGCGCTGCGGACCGCGCTCCGCACGCTCTTCGACGAGGCCACCGCGGGGATGCTCCTCCTGCCCCACGACGAGGAGGACGTGCACATGGCCGTCGAGTCGGAGCTCGGCAAGCGCCTCGGCGCCGTCGCGGCGCGCCTCCACACGGCCCGCTCACGCAACGACCAGATCGCCCTCGATTTGCGCCTCCACGTGCGCGACCGCGGCGCTGCCCTCCTTCGCGCGCTGGCCACGCTTCTCGCCTCCCTCGCGGACCGCGCGGCTCGCGAGACGGAGACGCTGCTCCCGGCCTACACCCATCGCCAGCGCGCGCAGCCCATCAGCGCGGCCTTCCTCGTGGCGTCGTGGGGCGTGGGGCTCGCGCGCGCCGCCGACACCGTGGTCTTCGCGCTCGACCAGCTCGAGATGCCGCTCGGCAGCGGCGCCTGCTCGGGGACGTCGCTCCCCATCGACCGCGCGCTCGTCGCGCGTCTCTTCGCGCCGTGGGAGCCGACGCGCAACGCGCTCCACACGGTGGGCGACCGCGACTTCGCGCTCGACTTCACGTGGTCGGTGGCCCGCGTGATGCTCGCCCTCGGGCGGATGGCGACGGATCTCGTCGACTTCGCCACGAGCGAGTTCGCGCTCGTGAAGCTCGACGGGGCCATCGCCGCCGGCTCGAGCATGATGCCTCAGAAGAAGAACCCCGACGTCTTCGAGCTGGTGCGCGGCAAGAGCGCGCGCTCGGTCGGCCACGTCGTCGCTCTGCTCGCGCTGATGAAGGGCCTCGCCAGCGGCTACAACCGCGACCAGCAGGAGGACCGGCTCCCCTTGCTCGAGGCGGGCCCGCTCGCGCTGGGATGCGTGCGCGTCGTGGAGCTCGCGCTGCCGCACGTCACCTTCGACCGGGAGCGAGGGGCGCGCGCGCTCGACGAGGGGTTCACGCAGGCGACCGATCTCGCGGAGGCGCTGGTGCGTCGCGGGGTGCCGTTCCGGGAGGCGTACAAGGCGGTAGGGCGGCTCGTCGCTCTCGCGGTGGACGAGGGCGTCTCGCTGCGGGCGGTCGGCGCGGCCAAGGCGCAGACCGTTCACGCGCTCTTCGACGCGCACGCGCTCCAGGCGCTCGATCCGAAGACCGCGGTGGCCGCCAAGGAGAGCGTCGGGGGCACGGGGCCGCTCGCGGTCGAGGCGCAGCTCGCGTGGCTGCGTCAGCGGGCCGCGGAGCTGGGGGCCGCCGCGGGCAAGCATGGCTCGCTCGACGCGCTCGCCCAGCGCGTCTTCGCCGAGCCGCTGGAGAGTCCATGAAGCGTGATCTCCTCCACCTGACGGACCTCAGCCGAGTCGAGGCGCGCACCGTCCTCGCCCTCGCGGCGCGGCTCAAGGCCGAGCCCAAGGGGCTTCGTACAGGGCTCCTCGCGGGGCGCGCGGCGGCCATCGTCCTCGAGAAGGCCAGCACGCGAACGCGCGTGTCGTTCGAGGTCGGGTGCGCGCAGCTGGGGCTCTACCCGGTCGTGCTGGGCGTGCAGGGGAGCCAGCTCGCCCGAGGTGAGCCCATCCGGGACACGGCGCGCGTGCTCGAGCGCTATTGCGACGTCATCGTCTTTCGCACCTCGACGACCGCGCGCCTCCTGGAGATGGCGACGTCGCGAGTCCCCGTGATCAACGCGCTCTCCGACGACGGTCACCCCGTCCAGGTGCTGTGCGACGTGCTCACCGTCGAGGAGGGGCTCGGGCGCTCCATCGCGGGCACCCGCGTGGCGTTCGTGGGGGACTGCGCGAGCAACATGGCGCGGTCGTGGCTGGAGGCGGCGCCGCTCTTCGGGTTCCACCTGGTGCTGGCGGGGCCGCGCGGGCACATGCCGCCGGAGGGCGAGGTGACGCGCGCGGGGGCGAACGTGACGCTGGTGCACGAGCCGGAGCACGCGGTCGACGGCTGCGACGTCGTGAACACGGACGTGTGGACGAGCATGGGCCAGGAGGCGGAGGGCGACGAGCGGACGGAGTCGTTCGCCGGGTGGATGGTCAACGCGGCGATGCTCGCGCCTGCGCCCGAGGCCGTCGTGCTGCATTGCCTGCCGGCGCACCGCGGCGAGGAGATCGACGACGCGACGCTGGAGGGGCCGAGGTCGCGGGTGTGGGACCAGGCCGAGAACCGGCTCCACGTGCAGAAGGCGCTGCTCGTGTGGCTGCTCGGGGCCGCCGAGCGCCTGGACTGAGCCGTGACCGTGCGGACGCGGTTCGCGCCCTCGCCGACGGGGGACCTCCACCTCGGGGGCGCGTGGACGGCGCTGGCGTCGTGGGTGGTCGCGCGACGCGAGGAGGGCGGCGCGCACGTGCTTCGCGTGGAGGACCTGGATCCGCCGCGCGTGGTGGCGGGCTCGGAGGCGCGCATCGAGGAGGACCTGCGCTGGCTGGGGCTCGACTGGGACGAGGAGCCGATGCGCCAGAGCGCGCGCACCGCGGCGTACGAGCACGCCATCGCGACGCTCTCGGCGAGAGGGCGCGTCTACCCGTGCGACTGCTCGAGGGCAGAGATCGCACGCGCGGCGAGCGCGCCGCACGCGGGAGAGGAGACGGTGTACCCGGGGACCTGCCGCGACCTCGCGCCGGGGCGCGAGATGAAGCGAGCGCCGGCGCTGCGGGTGCGCGTGCCGGACGCGGTGGTCGTCTACGAAGACGAGGCGGTGGGACGGGTGGAGCAGAACCTCCGGCGAGAGGTGGGCGACTTCGTTCTGCGGCGCGGAGACGGCGTCTTCGCGTACCAGCTCGCGGTGGTGGTCGACGATCTGGCGACGGGGATCACCGACGTCGTGCGCGGGGCGGACCTCGTGTCGTCGACGCCGCGTCAGATCTGGCTGGCGCGCGCCCTGGCGGCGGAGCCGCCGCGGTTCACGCACGTGGCGCTGGTCGTGGCGCCGGACGGAGGGCGGCTCGAGAAGCGGACCGGCGGCGTGACGGTGCGCGAGCTGCGCGCCGCCGGGGTGGCGCCGGAGCGGGTGCTGGGGGAGCTCGCGTTCGGCCTCGGGCTGGCGCCGACGAACGCTCCGACGACGGCGAGCGCCATCGCGGCGGCGTGTGCGGGCCGCGATCTCGCGTGGCGACGCGAGCCGTGGCCCATCCCGGGATCACTGGTCCGACCTTCGGGAGGCCGTGGCTCGTGATTCACGAGCCCTGGTGCAGCGGTGACGGCGTGGCGAGCGGCTCGCCCCGGACGCAGCGGAAGCCGAGCGCGGGCACCTGGTAGGTGAAGTGTGCCGCGCCTCGGTACGTGATGACCATGGCGGCATACGAGCGATTCCAGCCGCCCCCGCGAAGCCCGTGCACGGCGCTCTCCTGCCGCACGACCGGGTCGGTCACGGCGTCGCTCGCGAACGGCATGAACGAGTCCTCGACCCACTCCCAGACGTTCCCGGCGAGATCGTGGAGGGCGCCGCCCGGCCACACCTTGTCCCCCTTGGGATGCGAGCCGACGGGCGACGGCCCACCGCCGCCACACCCGACGTCGGCGCCGGCAGCCCACTTGGGCGCGCCGAACTTCGTGTAGTCGACGTAGTCGCAGGAGGGCTCCGGCTCGTCGCCCCAGGGGTAGCGCGTCTGGTCGGGCCCCGTGGCGGCCCACTCCCACTCGGCCTCGGTGGGGAGGCGCTTGCCGGCCCAGGCGCAGTACGCGTGCGACTTGACCCAGCTCACCATGTTGACCGGGTAGTCGAGCTTCGCCGGGTAGGTGGACCACGGATCGCCGCGCCACGGCTCCTTGCAGGCGCCGGCCGTGATGCACTGGGTGTACTCGCGCACCGAGACTTCGCTGGCGTCCATGCAGAAGCCGTGGGTGAGCACGACGCGGTGCTCGCCCTTGATGCCCTTGCCCATGACGAAGCCCTCGGAGCTCGTGGGGGGCACCCAGACCTGGCCGTCGGGGCAGGTCGGCGTCGGCGGCGCGGCATCGTGCGTGTCGGCGGCGGTCGCCACGGGAGCGGAGGCGACCGGGGGCGGGGAGGCGACCGGGGGCGGCGGCGAAGGCACGGGGGGCGGCGCCAGGGCGATCGGGGGGGCCACGGGCGGCGGCACCGGGGTGGGCGAGGCGGCGCAGGCGGCCGAGAGGGCGAGCAGGAGGAGGAGCGGCGAGCGCATCGCCAGACGATCAGACAACGCCGGGGCTCACCGAGGCAACTTCGCGCCAGCCTCCCGGGCGACGTCGCGTCAGTGGCCGCCGCGGACCGAGAGCCACGCGCCGAGCGCGATGCCCGCGAGCGCGGCGAGGACACAGACGACGATCCAGAGCGGCGAGATCCGTTCCGGGACGGCGACGGGGTGCACGCTCGGCAGCGTCGCGGACCGCGGCATGGGGATGGACGGAGGGTAGGGAACCGGGGCGGGCAGCGTGGCGGAGTGCACGTCGGTCGCGTCGCCGCTGACGTTCACGCGCGAGGCGGGGCGGACCCCGTCGGCGTCGTGAGGCGAGCCGAGGGCGGCCCGGATGGCCATCGCGAGGGCGCCCGCGGTGGCGTACCGCTCGGAGGGGTCCTTCGTGATGGCGTGCCCGGTGACCGCGTCGAGGGCCGGCGAGATCCCGCGGTCGGGGGCGCGCGCCCGGGGCGACTGCGGCGCCTCCGTGAGGTGCGCCGTGAGGATGTTGAGGGGCGTGGGACCGGAGAAGGGGACGCCGCCCGTGAGGAGCTCGTAGAGGATGACGCCCGTGGCGTAGACGTCGCACCGCGCGTCGAGCTCGTCGCCGCGCGCCTGCTCGGGAGCCATGTATTCGGGCGTCCCGAAGACCATGTTGTGCTGGGTGAGGGCGGTGGTGCCGGTGCCGCCGCCGGTCATGATCTTTGCCATCCCGAAGTCGACCACGACGGCCCGGTCCCCCTCGCGGAGGAGCACGTTTCCCGGCTTGAGATCGCGGTGGATGACGCCCTGCGAGTGCGCCTCTCGCAGCGCCTCGCAGATGTCGAGCACGATGGTCACGGCGCGCGTGAGGGGGAGCGGCCCTTCCTTCTTCAACAGCGTGTCGAGCGCCTGCCCCTCGATCCGCGGCAGCGCCATGTAGAGGAGCCCCGCTCCCTCGCGCCGCGGATCGGCCACCTCGCCCGAGTCGAGCACCGGGCACAGGTGATCCCCTTCGAGGCGGCGCAGGATGGCGACCTCCCGGGCGAAGCGCCCCCGGATCTGCGCGTCCCCCGCGAGGTGCTGGTGGATGACCTTGAGGGCCACGCGGTCGCCCTCCACGATGCGCCTCGCGTCGTACACGATGCCCATGCCGCCCTCGCCGAGGACGCCGACGATCTCGAACTTGTCGTCGAGCTTTCGCCCCGCGCTGAGCGGCGGGAGAGACGAGGAGTGGCTCATCAGGGGTCCTAACGCGCGTCACACGCCGCGCGTATCTTCGGCGACACGCGGACGGGATCGAGGACGGGGTTGGGCTCGTTGGACCTCCATGCGGCGCAGGCCGCGGCGGCGGAGGCCCGGGCATCGAGCGCCACGTACGCCTCGAGCAGCGCGCGGTGGACGACGGCGAGCTGCGGGTGGGTCAAGGCGCCGCCCCCGACGAGGCGGTTGCCGCGCGCGACGGCGTCGGCGTAGCGCCCGTAGCGCACGTCGGCGAGGAGCTGCGGCAGCTCGGCGTCCCCACGGCGCTGCTGCTCGAGCACCATGCCGCCGCTGGCCCCGTCGCGCTCGGCGGCGGAGCGCGCCTCGGCCCGCCCGGCCTCCGTCAGCCGCAGCCCGGGCATCGCGACGAGCATGACCTCGCCGTGGCGGACGAGCACGCCGTCGCGACGGTTGTACGTGTTCAGCTCCCAGCCACGGTTGGGATCACCCCAGAAGCGCGCGGCGATGGTGTTGACCGTCTCGCCCTCGCCGGAGAGGTACGTCACGACCGCCGGGATCTCGATCTCCTGCCCCTCGACCGGTGGCACCCAAGGCACGCCCTTGTTCGAGTGCGCCAGGAGCTCGGTGCGCGCCATGTCGTTCGTCCCCAGCCAGTAGAGCGCGAGATCGGCCCAGCTCTCCCCCTGCATCACGGTGTGGTGTCCCGGCGCCGGAACCTCGAGGCGCATGCCCGCCGCGATGACCGTGCCGCCCTGCACGTCGAGCGCGTTGGCGCCCACCAGCACCGTCTCGCGCCGCGCGTCCCCGTAAACGCGCTCGGCGATCTGCGCGAGGGTCTCGCCCGGTTTGACGATGTGCTGGAAGGCGTGGGCCTCGCCCGTGGCGGTCGTTGCCGCCAGGACCATGACGAGGCGGAGGGCACGACGGCTCATCGCGTGTCCCTCTCGGCGCTGACCGGATCGGCGCCGGCATCGCCCCGGGGTGCGAGGTCGGGGACGGCCATCACCACGTCGATGGTTCGTGTCTCGCCGGAGACGATGTCGATGGTGCGCTTCTCGACCGGCGCGCTGGGGTGCACGAGAGTGATGTAGTGCGTCCCCGGCGGCAGCGGAAGGCCGCGGGCGAAGGGCGTCACGTCGATGCGCTGGCCGTCGATCCACACCTCGGCCCACGGCGTCGCAAGGACGTGGAGATAGCCCGGCGAGGCCGGGACGAGCTCGAGCGGCTGCGCCCCCGCCGCCCGCCCTTCCCTGTGGGCCGTCGCCTGCAACGCGATGCCTCCCGCGATGGCGACGCCTCCGAGCACCGCCAGGCCAGCCACCGCGCGACGCACCGACGCGCGCTTGCTCTCGCGAGGCGCCGTCGTTCCGCCGAGCTCCGGCGCGCTGACGAGGCCGGCCTGCTCGAGCGCGTGGACCACCAGCTTGTCGCCCCGTGCCCCGGACCGCGAGAGCAGGAGCTCGTCGAGCTGCTCGGCGAGCGCCTCGGCGGTCTGGAAGCGGTCGGACGGGAGCTTCTCGATGGCGCGCATGATGATGCGCTCGAGCGCGAGGGGTACGTCGGGCGCGCGGCGGTGCAGGGGGATCGGCGGATCGCGTCGAATGCGGTGCGCTGCCGGGCGGCGGTCCGTCTCGTCGCCGCGCTCGAACGGGCGCGCGCCGCACACCATCTGGTAGAGGACGACGCCGAGCGAGAAGACGTCGCTGCGCGGATCGACGCTCTCGCCGAGGATCTGCTCGGGCGACATGTACGCGGGCGTTCCGTACGCGGCGACGTCCTCGAGTCGCACGGGCGCCAGGCCCACCGGCTCGTCGTCCGCTGGCGAGCGCTGCGCGATCCCGAAGTCGAAGATCTTCACGTCACCCCGGCGGCTGAGGAGGATGTTCGCCGGCTTGATGTCGCGATGGACAACGCCGCTCTCGTGCGCGTGCGCCAGGCCTCGCGCGACCGCGGCGCCGATGGCGGCCACGCTGTCGGGGGGTATCGCGGGCTTCTTCCGCAGGAGCGCCGACAGGCTGAAGCCGTCGATGTACTCGAGCACGAGGGCCATCCGCGCGTCGGTCTTCACGAAGGCCAGAAGGAGACCGATGTTCGGGTGACACAGGCTGGCCAGGACCTTGGCCTCGCGCTCGAGCTGCGACGCGAAGGGAGAGGTCGTGGCGATGGTGGCCTTGAGCACCTTGAGGGCGACCGTCCGCCCGAGTGGCGCCTCGACGGCCTTGTAGACGGTCGACAGGGAGCCGGACCCCAGCTCCTCGAGGACGCGGAACCCCTCGATGTCCGGTAGCTCTGCCACGGGGTCAGTCGACGAGGAGGGAGACGCCGGTCATCTCGGCCGGTTGGGGGAGCCCGAGGAGCTCGAGCATCGTCGGCGCCACGTCGCAGATGCGACCACCGGTGCGGAGCTTCGCGTGCGGGTCGGCGTCGTTCACGTAGAGCAGCGGGACGGGGTTGAGCGTGTGGGAGGTATGCGGCTGGCCGGTCGCCGGGTCCTTCATCAGCTCGCAATTGCCGTGGTCCGCCGTCACGAGGACGGCGCCGCCCTGGGCGCGCGCGGCGTCGACGATCTTCGCGACGCCGGAGTCGACGGCCTCCACGGCATGGATGGCCGCGTCGAGGACGCCCGTGTGCCCGACCATGTCGGGGTTGGCGAAGTTCACCAGCATGAAATCGTACTTCCCGGTGCGGACGGCGTCGACCGTCGCTTCCGCGACGGCGGCGGCGCTCATCTCGGGCTTCTGGTCGTAGGTGGCGACGTCCTTCGGGGACGGGAGCATCTTGCGGTCTTCGCCTTCGAAGGGCTCCTCTCGCCCGCCGTTGAAGAAGTACGTGACGTGCGCGTACTTCTCCGTCTCGGCGCAGCGGAACTGCTTGTAGCCGGCGCGCGCGAGGATCTCGGGGAAGATGTTGGCGTACGTCTCCTTGGGGAAGGCGATGGGCAACCCGAAGGTGCCGTCGTACGTCGTCATGCAGGCGTAGCGCCCCTCGAACGGCGTGCGCCCGCCGGAGCGCGCGAAGGCGTCGAAGCTCGCGATGGCGAGGGCACGCGTGAGCTCGCGCGCGCGGTCGGGGCGGAAGTTGAAGTGAAGGGCTGCGTCGCCCGAGCGGACACCGTCGTAGTCGCCGACGACGAACGGCTCGACGAACTCGTCGGTCTTGGCGGCCGCGTAACTCCGCTCGATGCCCTCGAGCGCCGTGGCGGCGCGCGGCGCTTCGGCCTCCACGATGGCGCGGTACGCACGCACGACGCGCTCCCAGCGGTTGTCGCGGTCCATCGCCCAGTAGCGACCCGCGACGGTGCCGATGCACCCGACCCCACCCGCGAGGTGGCTCTCGACGGCGGCGATGTATCCGGGCGCCGTCCCGGGCTGAACGTCGCGACCGTCGAGGAACGCGTGGACGACCACGGGGACGCCCGCGTGCCGCGCGAGGCCGATGAGCGCACCGAGGTGCACGAGGGACGAGTGGACGCCGCCGTCGCTCACGAGGCCGAGGAGGTGCAGCCTGCCGCCCGCGTCCTTCGCCTTCTTCACGACGTCGGCGAGGACCTGGTTCTTCGCGAGCGTCCCGTCGTGCACCGCGTTGTCGATGCGCGAGATGTCCATCATGGCGATGCGGCCCGCCCCGAAGTTCAGGTGGCCGACCTCGCTGTTGCCCATCTGCCCGGGCGGCAGGCCGACGTCGGGGCCGCTCGTCCCGATGGTGGCGTGAGGGTAGCGCGCGAAGAGAGAGTCGAGCCCGGGCGTCTTCGCGAGGCGGATGGCGTTGTCGGCGCGCTCCGCGCGTTCGCCGAAGCCGTCGAGGATGACGAGCACGAGCGGCCGCGGGGAAGGAGCGCCGTGGAGCCGAGTCATTTGGGCGCGAACATAGCATCGCGGAGCGTGGTAAGAGAGCCCGATGCCCTGGATCGAGGCGACGCTGAGGGGCCAGCGCGTGCTGGCGCGGGCGCACGACGACGGCAAGCTGGTGGAGGAGAGCGGTCGCGTAGAGATCCGCTACAAGCCGAACGACGGGAAGTCGTACCGCGCGGGGGCGCGCAACCTCGAGGTCGCCGGCGGCGCGAAGCTCCACCCGGACGAGACGTGCGCGCCCGTGACGTCGGGCCCCGAGGCGGCGCGCGCGGCGAAGGCGCAGCAGCCGCAACACCGTGCCCCGGCGGATGCGTGGATTGCGTACACGGACGGGGCTTGCTCGGGGAACCCAGGTCCGGCTGGCTCCGGCGTCGTGCTCATCGCCCCGGGCGGCAAGATGCACGAGGGACTCGAGTACCTCGGTGAGGCGACGAACAACGTCGCCGAGCTCACGGCCATCCTGCGCGCAGTCGAGTGGATCCCTGCGGACGCGCGGGCCATCGTGGTGCACACGGACAGTCAGTACGCGATCGGCGTGTTGCAGAAGGGGTGGAAGGCGAAGGCCAACGGCGAGCTCGTGACCTACGCGAAGCGGGTAGTGGCGGAGCGTGGGGCGAAGCTCGTCTATGTGCCCGGCCATCAGGGCGTCGCACTGAACGAGCGGGCCGACGAGCTCGCGCGCGAGGCCGTGACCACGCGCTCCAGCCGCGCCGTACGCCTCCCGTAGCTCCTCCCTGATTCAGTGTGCGGCGGCGATCTCGCGCGCCCACTTCCGCGACAGTGCGCAGTCGCCTGCGCTGGCCCAGCCCTTCGCCGACGTGGTCACCGGCCCCAGGACGAACACCACGTCCGCTCCGGAGCGTGCCAGCGCGAGCGGTCCACGGTCAGCGCGCTCACGACAGGCGAAGGCGCCATCGCTCGTCTTCGTGGGGCCGAACGTCTTGTCGAGCGCGCGGGTCAGCCCGACGTAGGCGCGCGCGGCGCGATCGTCCCTCGTCTTGTTGCCGGGGTCGTACCGGAGCTTCCACGCGAACGCGGCCTTGTCGCCGTTCGTGACGAGGACCCCGCGGTCGCCGCCCCAGCCGCTGCTCACCTCCGCGGCGGCCTTCGGCTCCATCCACTCCTCGAAGGCGATGCGCGCGCCGAGCTCCCCCTCCGTGTCCTCGTCGTTGACCTTCCACCCCGGGCCGAGCGCGGCGAACGTGGGCGCCGTCACCGGCATCGCCGCCTCGTGCGCGAGCCACTTGTCCATGTGCAGGATCTGCTCGGTCGTCGTCGGCGGATCGTCCCACGCGCGATTCACGGCATCCCATCCACCGCGGCGCCGCAGGGCATGCACGAAGAGCGTCCCGTAGATGTACGGCGCAGCCAGCGACGTGCGCATCACGTGTGGCGCGCCGGCGCCGGGGCCCTCGTTCATGCCCGCGCGGATCTGCTCGGCGAAGACGTCGTCCGGGAGGTCGACCGCGCTCTTGCCGGTGCCCGGGGCCGCTCGCGCGATCATCACGTCGAACATCGCGCTCGTCGCGTCCCCCTCGGCCAGCGCGCTCACGACCTCGGAGTGGTCGCCGTCGCCGGGGCGGTACTTGGACCGCTCTTCCAGGTTCCACCGCTGGTCCTGCAGGGCATGGACGAGCTCGTGGGCCAGCGTCGCCTCGGCCTCTTCGTCGCCCAGATCGCTGGCCATGTACATCGTTCCGTCGGCCGGCTCGTAGTAGCCCGCCAGCTGGTCCTGGAGCAGCGCGTACTCCGCCGCCTCGTAGTCGAACTGGGTCGGAATGAAGCCGAAGAGCTGGAGCGCCAGTCCCTCGTCGCGGATGGCCTCTGGCGGCAGCTCGCGCGTCACGTGGTCCTTCACGCGCGCGATGAGCGCCGGCCGGGCCATCAGCACACCGGGCACGGTCTTCTTGGACTCGAGCCCGCGCGCCATCTCGACCCGCTTCAGCGTCCGCGCGATGAGCCGCGCCTGACGGGACTCGTCGCTCGCTGGCGCCGCAGACGCTACGGGGGCCGCGCTGGCCCTGGGCGGAGCGACCGTGGCCACAGGATGCGGCGGCGGCGGCGGAACCGACGTCGAGCCGCAGGCGACGAGCGCCCAGGCCGTCAGCACCACGGCTCGCGTCATCGCGCACCATCCCGCATCCCGCGTTCCCCCTCGCGTCGAATGCCGGCGATGGCGTCGCCGTAGCTCGCGTGGCCGAAGACGGCGCTGCCGGCCACGAGCACGCGCGCCCCTGCCGCCGTCGCCTGGGCCGCGGTGGCCTCCGAGATCCCGCCGTCAATCTCCAGGTCGATGGGGAGGCCGCGCCGGTCGATCATCTGCCGGATGGCGCGCACCTTGGGTAGCACCTCGGGGATGAACGTCTGCCCGCCGAACCCCGGGTTCACGCTCATCACGAGGACGAGGTCTGCGCTGTCGAGAGCGTACTCGAGGGTGCTCTCGTGCGTGGCCGGGTTGAGCACCACGCCCGAGCGCTTGCCGAGGTGCCGGATGTGCTGGAGCGTGCGGTGGAGGTGAGGGCACGCCTCGACGTGCACGGTGATGCGATCGGCCCCCGCGCTGGCGAAGTCTTCGAGATACCGGTCGGGCTCGACGATCATCAGGTGGACGTCGATCGTGAGCTGGGTGACGGCGCGGATGGCCTTCAGCACCGGCGGCCCGATGGTGATGTTCGGCACGAAGCGACCGTCCATCACGTCCACGTGGATCCAGTCTGCCCCGGCGGCCTCGACGGCGCGCACCTCGTCCGCGAGCCGTCCGAAGTCGGCGGCGAGGATCGACGGGGCGAGCAGGATGCGCGAAGCCAACGGGGTCGTGGCGAGGCTCGGTGGACTCACGTAGCCAGAGGTGGCGGACCCGGGGCCGCTCGTCAAGTTGCGCGAGGTGTTTCGGTTGCGCCGGTGTTCGAAAGCGGGGAGTCTAGGGCGCCGTTAGCATGAACATGAGAGCGAGCTTGCGAGCGACTTGTCTGTGCCAGGCTCCCGCAGGGAGGCTGGCATGAACGTTCGCCGCATCACCAAAGCCGACTTCGACCGCATCGCCGAGGTCATCGACCACTGGTGGGGCGGTCCCATCGGGACGTTCGCCCATCCCATCTTCTTCTACGAGCTGGGCGACCAGGCGCTGGTGGTGGAGCAGGGCACGGAGCTCATCGGGTTCCTCCTCGGCTTCATCGTCGCCGCGAAGGCCTCGGAGCGGACGGGCTACGTGCACCTCGTCGGGATTCATCCGGAGTATCGTCGTCGGGGCGTTGGACGGCTCCTCTACGACCGCTTCACCGAGGAGAGCCGGTCCGCTGAGTGCGTGCGGATGAAGGCCATCACCACGCCCGGCAACGAGGGCTCCATCCGCTTCCACGTAGCGCTCGGCTGGAACGTCCAGGAGGTCGACGACTACGCCGGTCCCGGCCGTCGTCGGATCGTGTTCACGAAGCCGCTGGCCGATTGAGTCGGCGTGCCACGTTCCGGCGCCGTATACTGAGGGCGGATGATCTCCAACGCGCCCAAGTCATCGCCGCGTGAGGCGCGCGACCTTCCGCTGACGACCGCGGCGCTGCGCGAGATTGGCCTCTTCGGGGCCCTGAGCGACGAGGTACTGGAACACCTGGCGCGCTCGCTCAAGACGATGCGCGTCGCCCCTGGCGACACGATCTTTCGCGAGGGGGACGGAGCGGCGCGCGAGATGTACGTGCTGCTGGAGGGCGAGATGGAGGTCTCCAAGCGCAGCCGCCGCGGGCGAGATATGCGCGTCGCCATCCTCGGCCCCGGCGACTGGTTCGGGGAGATGTCCGTGCTCGACATGCAGGTCCGCTCCGCGCTGGTGCGCGCGCTCGCTCCTTCGCGCCTCATCCGGTTTACCAGCGAGGACATGGACGCGCTCTATCGGCTCGACCTCAAGTCGTACGCGCTCATCATCCTCAACATCGCACGCGACCTCTCCCGCCGGCTGCGCGTCACCGACGGCCTCCTGGCAGACTTCACAGCCAACGTGCTCGACGAGTACGTGGCCGCCCAGAAGCGCTGAGCCGCGTCGGCGTTCAGTCGCCGAGAGGCGATCCGTCGCTGCCGTCGTGACTCCCGTCGGTCTCCGGGGCGTCGGTCGAGCCGTCACTGGAGGCGCCGCCGTCGCCCGCGTCCGTCGCCGGGGCGTCCTCGCCGTCGGTCCCCGCGTCGGCGGTACCTTCGGCGTCCGCGAAGAGCCCAGCGTCGCCGGGGCTGCCGCCGCTCCCACCGCTCGAGCCGCTGCTGCTACCCCCGCTGCCGCTGTTGCTGGCACCGCTGCTGCTCGTGCCCCCCGTCGTGGGGGCAGCGGAGTCCGGCTGCTCCCCGGGAGGAAGAGGCTGCGGGTTGAGGCTGCACGCCTGTCCCAGCGCGACGCTGCCGAGGACGACGACCATCATCACGAGCGCCCTTTTCATCCGCCACCCTCCTCGCCGTCGGTCGGTGCATCCTCGGGGGCGTCCGTGGGCGCGTCCACGGGGGCATCGCTCTCCCCATCGGCCGCGTCGCCGCCTTCGGGCGGGGCCGGGATGGCGCCGTCGGAGGAGCTCGCGTCCGGGTTAGCTCCGCCGTTGGGCCCGTCACCCAGGAGGCCCGCCCCGGAGTCCGATCCGCCAAAACCTATGGTGGAGCCGTCGCCGCTGGCGGTGTCGCTCGCGTCGGCTGTTTCGCCCGGTGGCAGCGGCTGCGGGTTCAGGCTGCAGGCATAGGCCGCAGCAAGACCGAGGGCTATCCCGGCCAGGCAGAAGACACGGCGGATCCACGCGAGCGTCATGATCCCGGAGGATGGGCTGCACGGCATAGGCCACCACCATTGTGCGACAGAAGACGAGCCTCCGCCGACCATACTACGCGCTCCCGATCGCGGTCGGCCCAACATGGCACACAATCTCGGATCACCCCTGGAGGCCTCTCGCCTTGCCGCGTGGTACGCCTCCAAGTGCGTGGACCCTCTTCCCCAGCGCATCCGTCGCGCGCTCGAGCTGGTGTACGGGGTCGAAGGGGTGATTGCGGCGCGTGTGTGGCAGACGCCCGGGTGCGTCGCGATCGGTGTCCGTGGGGCTGCAGTCACAGCGCCGTCGGAGCTTCTTCGCCGTGTCGAATCGGCCGTGGCGGGTCTTCGCCAGCCGGGCGAAGCCTGGGACTTCGGCATCCTCGATGACGCAGAGGGTTGAGCCCAGGAGCCGAGAAGAACCTGCGGCCCAGCCGATGGGCCAGCATACAAAAGAGAAACGCGCGCTCCCGGTAAGGGGGAGCGCGCGCTCACGTCGATGTCGACCGTCGATCAGTTCGCGACGAAGATCGCCTCGATCTCGGTTCGGACCTGCTCTTCCGTCTGCTTCCGCGCGATGGCGATCTCCTTCACGATGAGACCCCGTGCGGTGTCGAGCATGCGGCGCTCGCCGAAGCTGAGCTGCTTGTCGGTCTTGAGCCGGTAGAGATCGCGCAGCACCTCGGCGACGTCGTAGATCGAGCCGGTCTTAATCTTGTCCATGAAGCCGCGGTAGCGCCGGTTCCAGGTCTGATTGTCGAAGGCGATGGTTCGCTCGCGGAGGATGTCGAAGATCTCCCGGATCTCCTGCTCGCTGATGACCTGCCGCAATCCAACGGCGCTCGCGTTCGCGACGGGGACCAGGATCTTCCGGTCGGTATCCAGGATTCGCAGGACGTAGAACTTCTGACGGCTGCCGGCGATGTCCTTCTCCTCGATGCGGATGACCTCCGCGACGCCCTGAGCGGGGTACACGGCCTTGTCGCCCACCTTGAATTTGACATCGGTAGCAGCTTGCATAGCGTCTCCTTGGTAGATATGCCGGTGGGTAGACCCCACCGGCGAGAGCACCTTGAGTGAAAAGGTACCCCCCAACAGAAAGACCGTCGGGCTTCGCGAACCGTCGACCTGAAAGCGTTGGCTGGAGGCGGAAACGGGAACGCCTCGGGCTGCATTCCAGACCGAGGCGGATTTCAGGGCGCTCGGGCGAGCCGAGGTCAGGGAAACAGGCACGCGCACTGTAGTGGGCAACCCCCCCACTTGTCAAATCCATTGTGACAAGGCGCGTCTTTCCGGAGGCTTTTGAGCGGCGAAACAGCGGTCCCGCGTGCACAGAAGTCGACTCCGGGACCAGCCCCGAGGCCTATCTGAAGGGTCAGGCCGCGAGCTCTTCCGCGAGTCCCCAGCGCACGCCGCGATCGGAGACTCGGACGGCGCGCGCGCCCCAGTGATCGACCAGCGCGAGCGCAATGAGCCCACCCGCCACGATGACGTCGGCACGCTTGGGCTCCATCCCCGGCACAACGCGACGAGAGGCAAGATCGAGCCCGGCGAGCCGCTCGACCACAGCCTCGAGGTCCCCCCTTGCCATGACGTGTCCGTGGATCCGGGCACCGTCATAGGGCACGAGCGCCAGCGCCACAGCCGCGAGCGTCGTCACCGTACCGGCGATGCCGATGGGCACCTGTGCATCCGGCAGAGCGGGGACTCGCGCGAAGGCGTCGCGCGCCGCGCGTGTGATGACGTCGCGCTCCGCGGGCGTGGGAGGGTCGTGCGCGACGTGACGCTCGGTCAGGCGCACGCTCCCCACGTCGAAGCTCTCGGCGAATGCGAGCGCTGGCGGGTGTCCTGGGAGGCCGATAACCACCTCCGTGCTTCCGCCGCCGATGTCGAAGACCACGACAGCTCCCGGCGCGTCCAGCGGCAGTCCGCTCACCGCACCGAGGAACGTGAGCCGCGCCTCCTCCTCCCCGCTGACGACGCGCGCCTCCACACCAAGCGCAGCGTGCACGCTCTCTCGTACCGCCTCGCCGCCGCCCGCGTCCCGCATCGCGCTCGTTCCCACGACCGCCACACGGTCGGCTCCTGCGCGACGCACCACGCCCGCGTAATCCTCGAGGCAAGCGCGCGTGCGCTCGATGGCGGCGGGCGTCAGGCGCTTCGTTCGATCCACGCCCTCCCCGAGACGCGTGATGGTCGCTCGCTCCTCGACCGCGCGCAGAACGCCGTCCACGCCCCGCTCGGCGACGAGGAGCAGCACCGTGTTGGTCCCGATGTCGATGGTCGCGACGCGCATCTTCACGTCCACAAAACGAGGCGGGGCCGATCCGGAGGACCGACCCCGCGCGCTCCTCTGCGACGCAGCGGCTCAGCCGCCCGTCAGCTCCTTCAGGTTCAGCATCTCCGCGACGTCTGGCTGAAGCACCAGCTCGACGCGGCGGTTCTTCTGCTCCTCGTCACGGGTCTGCATGTCGATGCTTCCCACAGCCGGGTCCATCTGTCCGTAGCCGACCGCCGAGAAATGCGCAGGACTGAGCTCGCCACCCGACGGGAAGCCGCGCGCGTCCGCGCCCTTGTCCGGCGCGATGAGGAACGTCAGGACCGTGCGAGCACGCATCAGGCTGAGGCCCCAGTTGTCGATGAACTGGCCGGCATACGGCTCCTTGTCGGTGTGGCCGGCGACCTGGAAATCGCGCTGACTGAGCGTGGTGTCGGACTTGATGATGTCGGCCACCTGCTTGAGGATCTTCTTTCCCTCGGGCTTGAGCGAGTCACGGCCCGAATCGAAGAGCACGTCGCCCGGAAGCTGGATGACCATCTTGTTGTGGCGAATGAGAACGTTGAGCCCTGCGCCGGTCAGCTTGTCGAGGCGGGCCTTCAGATCGCGGAAGCGGCCCTTCATGTCGTCGAGCTGCTTGAGTCGCGCCTGGTACTCGGCCATCGCCGTGCGGAGCTTCGCCTTCTCCTCCTCGGACTTCGAGAGGCCGACGCCGAGATCCTTCAGCTTGGCCTTCATATCCTCGATCTGTTGCTGCGAGTCCGCGTACTTCTGCTCGTCCTCGGTGTGACGCTTGTTGGACGCATCGAGGTCGGCTTTGAGCTTGGCGATGTCGCGCTGTGCGGCCTGCCACTCATCTTCACCGTGACCGCACCCCGGGAGAGCGAACGCAGAGACGAGGACGGCGAAAAGAACCGCGAGCCGCATTTTCACGTTGAGCATCGAGGACCTCGTTGGATGGCCAAGAAACGGTGGGACCGTATCGATCGCCTTCCCGAGGGTCAAGGCACCGAGCGGTAATCCCTCCACCTCCACGTCTGTCAACTTTTCTGATTGACAGGTGACGTACGTGACCATATACGTCACTTAGATCACCTCTAAAGGAGGATTCCGATGGCTGGTAAAAAGGCTGCCAAGAAGAAGAGCGGGAAGAAGACCAAGACCACCAAGAAGGCTGCGAAGACGGCGAAGAAGCCGGCAAAGCGCAAAGCCGCAAAGAAGCCAGCAAAACGGGCAGCCGCCAGGAAGCCCGCGAAAAAGGCGGCGCCTCGGTCAGCAGCGAAGACCCCCGCGGCGGCACCCAAAGCCGCTACGAAGGCCGCTCCGCCGGCCGGTGTGCCGTCGATGCTGGGCGGTGCTCCAACGTCCAGCCATGGGCTGGACGACGGAGAGGAATAGACTTCTTTTCTTAAGTTTGGCTCGGTTCCCCCAAGTCTCCGAGCCTTGAGCCCGTCGCCGACGAAGCGACGGGCACCAAGAAACGACGGGCGCCTCAGCAGCTGGGGGGCGCCCTTCGTGTTTTGTCCTTCGGGGCCGAGCCTGCTCAGTCGCCCAGGTAGAGCTTCAAGGCCTCTGCCGCGGCGCGTCGGTCGAAGATGGCGTCGGAAAGCTCTTCCCGCCGGCCGATGCCCTCGAAGAGCTCCGTCAGAAAGCCGTGGAACTGCTCCGCTTCGTCGATGGCTACCTGAAGACGGGCCGGGTCGAGGAGGTCAGCGTCCCGTACGTGGGCCATCGCGTCGAGGAACGCGTCGACGCGGGGGTAGTCGGCCGTTCGCAGGAGCGGGTACCCCATGGCGCGGAAGTACGCCATGAACTCGCGGACGAAGGCCAGCGGCGAGACGCCGGCCCAGCGGTCCTGCCCCTCCCCGCTCACCGAGCGCGCCTTGAGCGCAAAGGCCCGGACGATCTGCGCGAACATCCACACGTCGCGCCGCAGGCGCTCGCTGAGCACACGCTTGGCCGTCTCGTCGTCGAACACGCCCCGCGCGTCGAGACGCGCACCCAGTGACTTGCCCACGAACATGACCGCGTTCTGGAGCGCCGGCCGCAGGTTCGAAGCAAGGCGCAGCACGGACGCGCGCAGCTCGTCCGGATTCGGCGCCAGATCGATCGCCGGAAAGTCTCGCTCGAACGCGCGACGCATCTCGAGGCGCAGGTTTGCGGCCACCCCTTCCAGCGTGGCCTTGATGTCGCGTAGCTCGTGCCCTCGCGCCAGCAGCGTCTCGTACTCGGCGGCGAGCTCCGTCGCCGAGACACGGAAGCAATCCGCGTCGAAGCCGTCGGCCAGGAGCGGGCCGGCCCGGCGTCTAAGGTAACCCGAGAGAGCGCGCGCGTCGGACCGCAGCACGCTGAGCACGAGATACACGACTGCGACCGAACGGCGCGGCGTGTCGGTCGTCTCGCGCGCAACCGTCTCGGCGAGCGACAGATAACGAAGCATCCGGAAGAGCGCGAGCAGCGTGAGCGCGACGAGACGCCGCGCATGCTCGCCGGGCACCGAGCGAATAAGGTCGAGCATCTGGGCCTTGGTGATGCGGTCGAACTCCGGGCGGAACTCCAGCGCGTGTAGCGGGTTGAAATAGACGCTCTGCGCGATCTCTCGCTGCGCCACGCCGAGGAGTGCGTAGAAGAGCCGGAACGGAACGCGCTGAAGCCGCGTGAGACCGGTCGTCACC